>Ga0206982_1069_pt1 | contig 34737 bp, 37 predicted proteins | sample Alteio_BWMinCont_18_FD_153493 | JGI IMG/M metagenome (GOLD analysis project Ga0206982, IMG submission 153493) | Enriched cells from forest soil in Barre Woods Harvard Forest LTER site, Petersham, Massachusetts, United States -... | ecosystem: Environmental > Terrestrial > Soil > Temperate forest >... | reverse complement strand
ATCCTCAAAAAAGAAATTATTTCTTACCTCAGTTCGCTGGTAGCCTATGTTACCATTGGTGTATTTTTATTGGTATTAGGATTATTTTTATGGGTATTCCCCCAGTCAAGTATCCTTGATTACGGCTACGCCGGATTAGACAGTTTGTTCAGTACCGCACCCTACCTTTTTATGTTCCTGATACCGGCCATAACCATGCGGTCATTAGCCGAAGAACGCAAAGAAGGAACTTTTGAACTTTTATTGACCCGCCCCTTAACTGATTGGCAAATAGTGTTGGGTAAATATTTTGCCAGCCTTTTATTAGTGCTGTTTGCCTTATTGCCTACATTGGTTTATTATTATTCAGTTTACACGCTGGGTACGCCACAGGGCAATATTGATACAGGCGGTGTTATTGGTTCATACATCGGTTTGTTTTTGCTGGGAGCAAGCTTCGCAGCTATTGGCTTGTTTGCCTCATCCATTAGTAAAAATCAGATTATAGCATTTACAGTAGCCGTATTTTTATGTTTCTTTTTTTATAGCGGTTTTGATTCATTGGGTCAGCTGTTGTCGCTTCAAAATCTTAGTCTCGAAAATTTAGGTATCACGGCTCATTACCAATCGGTAAGCCGCGGCGTGCTGGATACCCGCGACCTGGTTTATTTTATTATCCTTACCGGCTTATTTATATGCCTTACCTTGTTTGTATTAATTAGGCAAAGGCAAAAAAGCATGAAAAGCGCCGATGCAAAATCCTGTTTTTCTGTTGTGGCAATATTGATTTTGCTGGGGATAGTATCCAACTTTGCCTTTACGCGTTTTGATTTTACTAAGGAAAAACGTTTTACCATATCAAAAGTAAGCCGCGGCGTAATGGATAGCCTTAAAGATGAGGTTAGGATAGCGGTTTATTTAAAGGGCGATAACTTTAATGGTGAAATGAAACGCCTGCAGCGTGCCACCAACGACATGTTGAGCGATTTGCAGGCCTACAGTCACGGTAGGCTGCAATTTGAATCTGTAGACCCTGTAGCCTATATAAAAAGCCTGCCCGATAGTTTGCAAAAGGCAGCTTATGATACATTGGAAGCTAAAGGCATCGTGTCGCAGCCTACCAGCATAAAAACCGATAATGGCGTTACGCAAATGTTGCTTTTCCCCGAGGCATTGGTGGCGTATAAAGGGAAATACGTTGCGGTTAATTTGTTGCAAAACCGGATAGGCTTATCAGACGAGGAAGTTTACAATAACTCCATCCAGAATCTGGAATATGCTTTTTCATCGGCCATTAAAAAAATCACCAGTGGCGGCAAGCCTATTGTTGCGTTTGCCGAGGGCGATCATGAACTGAGCGATTTGCAGGTTAATGATGCTATGAAATCACTGTCGGATGGTTTTGAAATTGGCCGCTTAAACCTTAAGACCGTTCCGTTTAGTGTGTTGGAAAAAGTAAGGCTGTTGATTATCCCCAAACCAGATACTGCATTTACCGAACTGGAAAAATATAAAATTGACCAATATATTATGCGCGGCGGACGAGTGTTATGGGCGATAGACCAGGTAAACGCCGAGCTGGACAGCCTGCGTGGCCATGGAGGCGATCAGATGTCGTTTCCGAAACAGCTGGATCTGGATGATCAATTGTTTACTTATGGTGTACGCATTAATTATGATTTAATAGCCGACATCAGCTGCGCTCAAATACCTATTGCCACAGGCAATGTTGGCGGGCAGGCGCAAATACAAATGGTGCCATGGTTGTACTATCCGGTGTTTATGCCGCTTTCAAAAAACCCTATTGTTAAAAATCTGGATGGCATACGCAGCGAGTTTGCCAGCACCATTGATACGCTGGCGGTTAAAAATGTTAAAAAAACTATTTTGCTTACCTCATCGCCCTATAATAAAAAAATAGGGGCACCGCATATTATATCGTTGCGGGCCATTGAACAGGAGCCGGACCCTAAGCAGTTTCAAAGTACACCTAAAACGGTTGCTGTGCTGCTGGAAGGCAAGTTTACCAGCGACTTTTTAAACCGCCCAACGCCACCGGGCTTAACCGAGCATGTAAACTCGCTGCCACAAAGTGTGCCTACCAAAATGATTGTAATAAGCGATGGTGATATTTTTAAAAACGATGTAGGTTCTGATGGATCACCTTTCCCGCTGGGATATGACCATTACATGCGCCAGGACTTTGGCAACAAGAACCTGCTGCTGAATATTGCCGATTATATGACGGACGACTCGGGCCTTATCGCCCTGCGTACCAAAGAGGTTAAAATACGCCTCCTTAACCGTGCACGCATCCGCGGCGAAAAGTTGTACTGGCAGGTAATTAACACTGTAGTTCCTTTGGCTTTACTGTTAATATTTGCTATTTTTCAACATTATATCCGCAGGCGGAAGTATGCACATTAAATTTTATACTTTTGATTGATTAATTGTAATTATATGAGATTTATTGTTTCTACATCAACCTTACTCAAGCAACTGCAGGCTGTTAGCGGCGCGCTAAGCAATAGTACTGTGTTGCCCATACTGGAGAACTTTTTGTTCGAGATAAAAGATGGAAACTTAACTATTTCGGCTACCGACCTGCAAACCAGCATGACCACCTCTTTACCTGTTGAGTCAAAAGAGAATGGCCGTATTGCCATACCATCGCGCATTTTGTTAGAAACTTTAAAATCATTGCCAGAGCAGCCAATTGCTTTTTCTGTTGATGATAAAACTTTTGCTATTGAAATAAACGCCGGTGATGGTAAATATAAACTGAACGGCGAAAATGGTGAAGATTTCCCGAAAATTCCGGTTGTTGAAAATGCATCGTCAGTAAACCTGCCAGCATCTGTTTTGGCAGAAGCTATTAATAAAACCATTTTCGCGGTTAGTAACGATGAGCTACGTCCGGCTATGACAGGTGTTTACTGCCAGTTATCAACCCAACACCTTACTTTTGTTGCTACCGATGCCCATAAACTGGTGCGTTATCGCCGTAAGGATGCCAAGGCTGGCAGCACTACATCATTTATATTGCCTAAAAAGGCGTTAACGTTATTAAAATCGTCATTACCAAGTGACGATGTAAACGTATCGGTTGAGTATAACACTACCAGCGCATTTTTTAAATTTGGCAACATTAACTTGGTATGCCGTTTAATTGACGAGCGTTATCCTGACTATGAAGCCGTTATTCCATTGAATAATCCTAATAAGCTGAATATTGACCGCCAGTCGTTTTTAAGTTCATTAAGCCGCGTGGCTATTTATGCCAACAAAACTACCCACCAGGTAAGGCTTAAAATAAACGGCAGCGAGCTAAATATATCATCAGAAGATATTGATTTTGCAAACGAAGCACATGAGCGTTTAACCTGCCAGTATGAAGGCGAAGACATGGAAATTGGCTTTAATGCCCGTTTTTTAATAGAAATGTTAAAGAACCTGAGCTGCGAAGAAGTTGTACTGGAAATGTCGACCCCTAACCGTGCCGGTTTATTGTTACCACAAGGCGGCGACGAAAATGAAGACGTACTGATGCTGGTAATGCCGGTAATGCTTAATAGCTATGCATAATTAGTGATTAGAGGTTAATGAGCAGGGATCAGGTTTTAATGATTGGAGATTAGGATCATCGGTTTTACTAAAATTGTTTACTTAACTGTCAAGACTTATCTCCAGCCACTAATCGCTGATCACTAATACAAAAGTCCGGCCCGAAACCGGACTTTTTTGTTCGGTACTATAACAAAACGTATAATACGCAGTTATTATAGCAATTATTTATATGAATACAAGGTTTTTGGTTTTATGGGTTATTACTGCTATGATGGTGGTGTTTGTTTCCTGTAAAAATAATGACGAGGTTTTTGCAAAAAAAGTTACCACTGGTTTAAATATAGTAAACGCAACTGCCGACACTTTGAATTTTTATTTGAACGGTACCCGCTTAAATAATACTTCAAGTTTATTTCCGGCAGGGCAATCTTATTACCTTACGGTGCCTGCAGGTGTTCAGAATTATTCATTTAAAAAGGCAGGCCCGGCCGTCTATAATGTTTTGTTTAATCTGCCATTAAAGCTATTGGATAGCTCTCTTTATTCTACCTATGTTTATGGCGAATCGGCAAGTGAAACGTTAACTACGCAGGATGAATTGCCTATTGATACCCTGCATCCTGATACTACCATGGTTCGTTTTGTTAATGTATCCTCTGATGCCGGTAACCTGGATGTTTACATCGGTAGTTCAGTTAGCTTTAAGTCGAGTGTTTTTAAAACGTCAAGTGCTTTTGTGGAATTTCCTGGTGGTGCCAATGAAATAAAGGTTTTTCAGTCCGGGTCTTCGATAGCTAAAGTTGATACAACAATAACTTTTCAAGCGGGTAGTATCTATACTATTTTTTCAAAGGGCTTGTTAAACGGAAAAGGCAATTCTGCATTTAATATAGGTGTTGCACTTAATCATTAAAGGATCAATGATATTTAAAATAAAAAATACTTTCAGGATTTGGCTATGTTTAGTTATGGCTGGCCCGGTTTTTATTTTGGCAATGCAGTCGTGCGGCAAATCGGGAGCTGCAAGCCCAACAGGCCTTAATATTCAATATCAAATTTTAAACTTAAGTCCTAATTTGGGGTATCTGTCGCTTTATATTGATTTTAACCAGGTAAACGGTTTAACAAGCCCATATATTTATGGCGTTAGTTCAGGGTATTTTTATGTGCCTTCGACAGATACACCATACCAGTTCCGGCCTTTTATTTATAACGGTAACTCAGGTACCACGCTGTTTTCGCGGGGTGATATCTTGAAGACTGGGTTGAAATATACTATATTTTTAACAGGCTCGGCAGTAAACGGTGTGCCCCAGCAAATTTTTACGGTTGATAATGTCGAAAGCGAGCCTGCAATAGGAAGGGGTAAAATAAGGTTTGTAAATGCTTCGCCTACCGGCACTACGGGGCTCGATTTGTATGCTAACGGCACATTGGCTTTTGGCGCGGTACCTTATTTAACCACTACCGCTTTTAAAGAAATTCCGGTGGGTACTTATGATTTCCAGTTAATGACCACCGGTACTACAGGCGTACTGAATGATCAACCCTCCATAACCGTACAGGATGGCCGCTTATATACCATATACGCCTATGGTTATACCACCCGTGCCGATTCGGCCGCGTTTAATGCAGGAATAATTACAAATAAATAGTTGACTGAACCGGACGTCGCCAGTCAGGTGGAATAGGTTTGCCATTCGCCGATGATTACGGAATATAATTTATAATTTTGCCCCAAAACTAAAAAGCCTTGGAACTGATTAAAAGCCTCATTGATTTTATTTTACATATTGATAAGCACCTGGAAGATATTATTAACCAGTACCATGCTTTAACCTACTTAATATTATTTGCCATAATATTTGCCGAAACAGGCTTTGTAGTTACCCCATTTTTACCCGGCGACTCGCTGTTATTTGCTGCCGGTGCCTTAATTGCCGCCGGAACTACCGGACTAAGCATTTATGTGCTTACCCTTATTTTAATTGCCGCTGCTTTTACCGGCAATACAGTAAATTATCTTGTTGGCAGCTATCTGGGCCCCAAGGTTTTTAAGAAAGAAAATAAGATACTAAAACTCGATTACTACCTGCAAACGCATGCTTTTTTTGAAAAGCATGGTGCATTGGCTGTGATTTTTAGCAGGTTTATGCCTATTATACGTACCATAGCGCCTTTTGTGGCGGGGGTGAGCAAAATGTCGTTTGTGAAATATAGCTTATACAATATTATAGGGGGCACCGCCTGGATCATTGTGTTTTTGTTTGCCGGATACTTTTTAGGCAATGTTCCTTTCTTTAAGGCTCATTTTGCATTGGTAGGGATAGCAATTATAGCTGTATCTGTATTGCCTGCAATTTTTGCAGCCATAAAAAGCCGGATGAATAAGCAGCAGGCAGCTTAAGTTAGCCTGCTATTTTGCGGGCGTCTTGACTTTGCCGTTTTTAAAGGCCGTTTCTTCCTGTTTAACTTTTGCTGTTTCATCGGCGGTTAATGGTTGGGCAATCAGCTTGTTCAGATCCGGCTGCCCGGCATCAACCCAGGCAGAGTACCAGAAACTGCCCACCGATAATATGGCCGAGCGCATACGCCGTTGTACCATGCTATTCAGCATGTTTTGATAGGCTTTTGCATAAGCTTCGGAATATTCCGTTACTTCTCTTTTACCCCGTTTTTCGGTAACGTATTTTTTTTCGGGCGGGTAGTTTTTACTCAGTATCCGTTCAAAACGCAATACGCTATCGGTGCTTTTAAAGGAGCTGCGGCATATTTTAAAGGCTTCGGCTAGTGGGTTTTCAATATAACGGGCCTTACCAATATACAAGTTGTAATGATCGCCAAATAACTCAGGGATGCGGCTTTCCCAAAGGGCATGTATGCCGGTTTGGTTGGTTAGCTGCCCGTTATAATTAAGCGTTAAATGCAGCGGAACATGCGCATCGGCTACATAATGGCCCAAATTAGCCGATGCAGTTAATATAGCGGTGGTATCATGCTCTTTAAATGCTTTAACCAGCCGGTAATAATTGTATTGAATGGTCCACGGCACGGTACCGTATTTAATAAGTGTATCGGCCGTAAACTTAATAGCAGCATCATCCCAGTTCTGAGGAACGGCAGCAAACGGATTTTTTCCATAATGGTCGGCATTAAAAAAATGTCGTGGCGCTTCGGTTGAGTCAACATAGCGTCGTTTATCCGCGCTGATGGCATGATCTGTTATAAACTGGATATTGGCGCGGTAAAAGCCTGTCATTGCTTTAGGCAGGGTGAAAACCGCCAACCTGTTAATGCGGAAATGCGCATAAAATCCCCAGGATGAGCATAGCAAGATCAAAATAAAACCGGTTATTATACGGAATGCTTGTTTCATGAGCAGGACTGTTATAAGGTTTAACGTTGTAAAGTTGAAACTTTTGAAGATAATAATTAAAAAGATTTTAATTGAAGATTGATGTACCGAAGTTTTACCGGAAGCAGGTTATGGCAGCATTTAACTTTACAAGCTTTAAACCCCATAACTTTACAACATCCAAAGGCTCAAAAAACTAAATTAAAAAAGGTGTTTGAAAATTGAAATAACCATCGTATATTTGCAGTCCTTAAAAATAATAGAAAGAATAACAAAGCTATACAATGGCAAATCATAAATCATCATTAAAAAGGATCCGTGCAAACGCTGCGAAGCGCTTACGTAACAGGTACCAGGCTAAAACCACCAGGAACGCCATCAAAAAATTAAGAAACACAAGCAGCAAAGCTGAGGCGAGTGAGCTTTTAACGAAGGTTATATCAATGCTTGACCGTTTAGCAAAAAAGAACGTTATTCATAAAAATAAAGCTTCGAATAATAAATCAAAGCTTACCAAATTTGTAAATAACCTTAAATAAGGTAAAACATATTCTTTTAAAAAGCCCGTTTTCTTTACAGGAAATGGGCTTTTTTTATTTTTTTTATTTTGACAAAACAAAATTGTATGTTACTTGCGTACAAATGCCTGTTGCACAAGGTGTGTTACAACAAGTATTTGAAAATAAGGGGCGTATTATCTTGAGAATTTATTTAACTATTTCTTTTCTATTAATTTCTTTTAGCGGTTTTTCAATTATCAACAGGGGACGTGTTGATAGTTTGAAAACTTTGGTGGCATCGTCCAAAAACGAAGCCGCCCCTGATACCCTTTACATTAACCGGTTAACCGCTTTAGCCGCTAACTACTTCGAATCAAACCCCGACAGTACCTTATATTACGGGCAAAAAAGTATTGATCTTTCGCGCAAAATTAATTACAGGGCAGGTGTAGCCAACGGCTTATTGCAAATTGCGCATGCTAATTATTTTAAGGGCAAATACCCGTTAGCTATAGAAAATTTTAACGAAGCAATTTTCATTTATAAAAACATAAAAGATTATAAGGGTTTAAGCAACTGTTATACGCTTTGTGGCCGCATGTACAATTTGCTGGCACAGTATAAGCTGGCACTGCGCTATTTAAATATGGCGGTTGATTTAAACAGAAAGCTTCATAATGAAATGGATGAAGCCGACAGCTATAAAAATATAGGCATATTATATTTTAACGAGGGTCTGTTACCTAAAGCGCTTGATTATTATTATAAGGCTTTGTTTATCGACCTGAAATTAAATAACAAACTGGCTGCTGCGGCTAATTATAATGATATAGGTTTTGTTTTATATGGCATGCAGGTGTATCCTAAAGCACTTGAGTATTACAAAAAGGCTTATGGCATATATTACGCGAGTAATGATTTATTAGGCTACGGAATTGTAAATGAGAATATTGGTGAGGTTTGGCTTGCCCAACAGAATTATGACCGCGCTATAGCTTATTTAAATGTATCTGACCGGATTGCCCGTCGCCAGGATGATAAGGATGGGATGAGCTCCATTTATACCGATCTGGGCCTTTGCTATGCACATAAAAAACAATTTGACAAGGCTATAAATTATTTAGATATATCATTACAGGTAGCCCGCAAATATAAAATTGTTTACAACCAGGCTTATACTTTAATTGGTTTTGCCACGGTTTACAACATGAAACACGATTACGTTAACGCTTATAAGTACGCTGTTGAAGGCCAGCAAATGGCTAGTAAGCTGGGCAACCTGGCTGTACGTTCGGACGCTGCATTGCAATTGAACAGAACCCTTGCCGGTTTAGGGCAATACGACGCGGCTTATAAATTGTTGAGGCAATACATTGATCTGAAAGATAGCCTGAACAATAACGAGAGTATGCAAAAGCTAACTTCATACAATTTGGAGCACGATTTTGCAAACAAACAGCACCAGTTGGCACAACAACAACACGAAAAAGAACTTTTATACGAGCAAAGTCTTAAACAGCAGCAGCTGATTAATTTGATCTTTTTGACGATCATCATAGCGATGATAAGTGTATCGATTGTATACTACAGGCAAAAACGCAAGCAACAGGGCATCAATTTAAAGCTGGAAGAAAAGAACCGTGAAGTGCTGCAGCAAAAAACTGATCTGGATGATCAGGCTCAAAAGCTAAATGACCTGAATATTTTAAAGGACCGCCTGATTTCTGTTTTAGCACACGATCTGCGGGCACCTTTGAGCACTCTGCGCGGTTTGTTCAGTTTATTACAGGATGATACGATTACCCACCAGCAATTGCTCGAAATGATACCTAGTGTATTGAAAAAGCTAGAGTATACTTCTGACTTTTTGGATACCTTGTTATTTTGGATAAATAGCCAGATGGAGAATTTTGAAAGCTCGGCAAAGAGTTTTTATATAAAAGATATTGTAACGTTTGAAGTGGACAGCTACCTGGAGCAGGCCGCTGCAAAAGGAATTAAATTGATTGACCACGTGCCCGACAATATGATTGCGTCGGCCGATCCGAACTCGATACGGATAGTTATACGCAATTTAATAACCAATGCCATTAAGTTTTCGAACGATAATGATGTTATTGAAATTATCGCCAGTCAGCAGGATGATAATAGCCATATTATAACCGTGAAAGATACTGGTATAGGTATGAGCGAAGATCAACTGAATAAGCTGTTTAAAGGGAAAGTGAACAGTAAGACAGGTACCAACAACGAATCGGGAACGGGTATGGGGATGTTGTTTTGCAAGGACCTGGTTGAAAAGTGTAGTGGCAAAATATGGGTAACCAGCAAACCCGGCGAGGGCACCGAATTTTCATTCACTATACCAGCAGCTATGTCGACCGAGGCGAGGCTGGAGATGGCATAGCATGAGCGCAGGAACCGGAATGTTTTAAAAAGAAAAGTCCGGAAAACCTTATATGCTTTTATCCTATCAGGATACTTACACTACCATTTTCCGGACTTTGTTAATTTTCTCGCTACAACAAATTATGCATATTTCACAGTTAGCGTAATAGGCACGCTTAGTGCTTTTGAAATAATGCAATTTGCTTTTGCACCTTCAGCAATTTCGTTAAATTTTTCTTCGCTTACACCGTCAATAGCTGATGCAGTAAGATTAAGTTGGATACCGGTAACGCTAAGGGCAACCATATCCAGATCTAAAATAGCATCGGTGCTTAAATCATTTGGTGTAAAACCCGCCTGCGTTAAAACCGCACCAACAGCCATAGTAAAACAGCCTGCGTGGGCAGCCGCTAACAGCTCTTCGGGGTTTGTACCGATACCATCGGCAAAACGAGTTTTAAATGAATACTGGGTTTTGTTTAAAATAGTGCTTTGGGTAGTAATTTCACCTTTTCCTTCGGTTAAAGTGCCGTTCCAATGGGCATGCGCTGTACGTTTCATAGATTTGTTTTTTGGTTAAATGTTTATGGTTGGTATTACAAAATGCTTATTTACTTCACCTATAAAGTTTAATACCTCATCGTGCCCTAACTGCGTTTCGGACGAGGTGATAAAATACTGCGGAAACTCATCAAACGTTTGTGATAACGCTTTTTTAAATTGCGCCACGCATTGATCCGTTTTAACGCTTGATTGCTTATCGGCCTTGGTAAATATCAAAACAAAAGCCAGCCCTTTTTCGCCCAGCCAGTTACAAAACTCCAGGTCTATTTTTTGTGGCTCCAGCCTGCTGTCAATCAGCACCATTACACATTGCAGGCTTTCGCGCTTATCTAAATAGGTATGAATGAATTTGTTCCAGTCGGCCTTTTTAGTTTTGGAGGCCCGGGCATATCCGTATCCGGGTAAATCAACAATATACCAGCTATCATTAATTAAAAAATGATTGATAAGTTGTGTTTTACCGGGTGTTTGCGATGTTTTTGCCAGTCCTTTTTTACCGGCCAGCATATTTATAAGCGACGATTTACCCACATTTGACCGCCCTATGAAAGCATATTCTGCCTTTACAGGAGGCGGTAATTTTGATATTTGGGTATTACTGCAAATAAATTCGGCTGATTTTACGATCATTTGGCAAAGATAAAGGTAAGATGTGAGAATTTGTAACATTTAGATTTAACTATTCTTTGTAACTTGGCTTCATGATGCAATTGCCGGGTAGGTATAGTTTTAAAAACAGCTGCAAGAAAATAATGTGCGCCGCAATTTTTTTGCTTGGTTTTTTTGCTTTTTCCAATCTGGTGGTATCTTCTCAGCGCGGGCCTGCAGTTGTACAAACAACCTGGGTTAGTTACGCAAATTCAAGGGCAATTCATGGTTTTCAATATCCGGTTAAGTCAACAACGAATTGCAAACAGCTCGCTGCCGGATTTTTGTCAGTCGGGGTCTTAAACATAAGTAAATTCCACAGCAAACTTGCTTATGTTAGTTTGAAGCTGCACCCCGTATCAATTTTATCAAAATCACACCTATCTAACTTTCGCCGCGGTAAAACAATTCCTCAAAGCGGCAAAAACGATGCTCATCCAATTTTGAGTTAATCTCCCATTTCACTTAACCGCAATTGCGGTAATCCAATTTATTCATTTTATCAAAAAAGCTTTGCCGGGTTTTTTCTGGCATGGCTATTTAATATTTAACAGGCGTGAAGCAATTAAAAAAAATGCTGCGGGTTGCAGGCATGGTGATGCTTATTACTCTTGCATGCTTTGGAATCAGCATAGCCGGTGGCGTGCCGGTTCCTGGAAGCAGAAGAAAAGATAATTCAATTGAAATAAAAACCGAACTAAAAGAAGCTGATGAAAATAAAAATAGCACTATATTGTATAATGACCGGTTGCAACGCTGACCAGCGTATTTATTTTACAATTATTACACAATACCGGCTCAATACTTTTGTAAATTTGATGTTTAAACATGTAATTTATGGATCAATATAAAATACCAGCTCAAACACGTATTGGCCACGTGCATTTAAAGGTGAGCAACCTGCAAAAATCCCTTGATTTTTATAGTGGTTTGCTGGGCTTTGATAAGATGTTGTTGTATGGCGATCAGGCGGCGTTTATATCGGCCGGTGGTTATCACCATCATATCGGTTTAAACACCTGGCAAAGCAAGGGTGCGCCACCCGCACCGGAATATGCACCGGGTTTGTTTCATACTGCTATACTTTATCCTGAAAGAAAAGATCTGGCAGCTATTCTGCAACGATTGATAGATGCCAAATACCCCATAACCGGAGCTTCAGATCACGGCGTTTCGGAAGCTATTTATTTGGATGACCCTGACAAAAACGGAGTTGAGCTATATTGGGACAGGCCGCGCGAGCTATGGCCGCTGGATGAAAATGGTGAGCTAACCATGTTTACCCGCCGGTTGGATATTGAGGGTTTATTGGGAGAGCTTGTCTGACCTATAGTTTTTCTGAATCTTGATTTGCTGAATTTATGGATTGCCTCGGTTTTTTTAGAAAATTCGATATATTGGGTGCCAGGTAATTTTAACAAATTGATTAGACAGATAACCGGTCACAAGCAATTAACAACGTCTTTTATTCTTGTAATTCTTTTGTTTTGCAATTCAGCGTCTGGGCAGAGTTATATGATAGTGGGTAAAGATACTTTGCCTTTGAAGCCTAAAATGATTATTTCATATGATACAACGCGGGAAGGAGGTGTAACTCATATTAAATCTGACACATTTTATGAAGACCCATGCCCGAGATTCGAGAAAATAAATGGCAAAATAGCTAACAGGACGGATAGTAGTTGCATACAACAAGGTTTGTGGATTACTACAGACAGTTTAGGCAATTATTTTACTTCTGTTTATATTGATGGTAATGATTTTGGAGAGTCAAAAAAATATTCTAAAAGCGGAAAGCTTTTAAATGAAACGAAGGAAGTTAGTTTAGGCAAAGAATATTATATCGTAAAAAAAATCGACTACTCAAGCGGAAAGCCTGTCACTATTGTTAATATGCCTCTTTTTGGATTTTATATAGAAAATTTTTCTATCCTAGTTCCAATTTTGGTTGTGTTGATGATCTTTAGGGTTCTAATAAATTATCAAATATACAATATAGAGAATGAAACCAATTATTCGTCTTTTGGCAATCATTTTAAGTTTAAACTATATGAGCCTGGTGAGCTGCGGCACAGACTTTTTTCTGTATTTACGCTGTGGTTTTTTAAATACAAACCCGAAAATAAATATCGCGTAATTATTAGCAATATTTTCTCTATCCTTTGTTTTGGGAGCGTTGCGATATTGACTATAGGCTTGAAGGTGTGCAGTTAGTTTATCAAACACTGTAATATGAATTTTTTAATTTTGATGAATAGGCAAATTGTTTTTATGCCAGGGAAAGTTCTGTTCGGACAAATAAGAAACAAATACATTTGATAAAAAGCAAACACTAATGAAAGCAGCCGTATTACATCAGTTGGGCACCGCCCCTAAATATGAAGATTTTGCAGTACCTGTTCCGCAAAATGATGATCAGATTTTAATTGCCGTTAAGGCAGCGTCTGTTAAAAATTTTGATAAGGGGCGAGCTAGCGGGAGCCATTATGCCAGCCATACCAATTTGCCTACTGTGGTTGGTGTTGATGGTGTTGGTGTATTGGAAGACGGTACACGTGTATATGCCATTGGTATTGCCGGCATGATAGCTGAAAAAGCGCTGATCAATAAAAATCAATATACCGTTTTGCCCGATGGGATTGATGATGTTACTGCTTCGGCACTACCCAATGCTATTATGGGTGCTGCCCTGGCCCTTAAATACCGGGCACAGATAAAAATAGGCGATACGGTGCTAATTAACGGTGCAACCGGTGTTACCGGGCAGGCGGCAGTACAAATTGCCAAATATTACGGCGCCAAAAAGGTGATAGCTACCGGTCGTAACCCGGAGTCGTTAAAGTTATTGCTGAAATTAGGAGCCGACGAAGTTATTTCGCTGAAGGACGATGACGAAACCATCATTAAGCAGATAAAGGAAATTCACAGCAGCAGTACTATCAGCAGTGTTATTGATTATACCTGGGGGCACCCGGCCGAGTTAATTATTAATGCGTTAAAAGGCGGCGGCTTGCACAATATTACCCCCATAGTGCGCTTTGTTACCGTTGGTTCAATGGCAGGCGATGAAATTAAGGTATCGAGCAATATATTAAGAAGTACGGCTATTGAGTTGTTGGGATCGGGGTTTGGCAGTGTGCAGGCAGATGCTATGGAAAAGTTGAATTCAGAAATTTTACCCGAGATGTTGCAGCTTTCGGCCCTGGGTAAGCTGAAAATAGAAACCGTTACCCGGCCGTTAAAAGATGTTGAAATGGCGTGGCACGAACATATTGCCGCCGGTAAAAGACTGGTAATTGTAATGTAATATTTTGACAGGCAATGGGGGCTTTGAAGGTGTAATAACCGGGCTAATAATCACGGCGCGGCAAGTGGCAAATAAATCGGGAAGCCAGCACCCTAAATCAGCCGTTCAAATAACTATCTTTGCCTCATAAGTATGAGTAAAATAGTAACACCCTACCAAAACGAGCAGGCTACCAAAAAAGAACAGGTAGCCGACATGTTCAACAATATTTCTAAAACTTACGATTTTTTAAATCACTTTTTATCACTGGGGATTGATATTATATGGCGCAAAAAAGCCATTAACGAGCTCAAAAAAAATCAGCCTAAATTAATATTGGATGTTGCAACCGGAACGGGCGATTTTGCGTTTGAAGCCTTATCAATCTTAAAGCCCGAAAAAATTATTGGGGTTGATATTTCACAGGGGATGCTGGATATCGCGCAGCAAAAAATAAATAAGCGCCGTATGGGTGATAAGTTTGAAATAAAACTTGGCGACTCAGAGAAACTTCCTTTTAGCGATAACCAGTTTGATGCGGTAACGGTGGCTTATGGTGTGCGTAATTTTGAGCACCTGGAAAAAGGTTTGGCTGATATTCAACGGGTGTTAAAAAAAGGCGGAAAAGCGGTGGTGCTGGAGTTTTCAAAACCCAAGGTTTTCCCGGTTAAGCAGCTGTACAAATTCTATTTTAATTATATTACGCCTGGCATTGGTAAATTATTTTCCAAAGATTCAAGGGCTTATACGTATCTTCCCGAATCGGTAGCTGCTTTTCCGGATGGCGAAAAGTTTACTGCACTGATGGATAAAGTAGGTTTTAAAAATACCAAATGCAGGCCGCTGGCGTTTGGTATCTGTTCAATATACACTGGCATTAAATGATAAAAAACGGCTACCTAACCATTATTTTAATTTTGTTTTGCAGTAATTTCCTGCTCGCGCAGGAAGTTGTAGTACCTGCATGGGGTGGTGGGGCCGATCAAACCGACCTTAGCTTTGGTTTTACCTTTTCGTACGTTACCAATAATTATAAAATTGTAAAAAAAACAAACTGGCGCTCGCCTTATTATGATCCGGGCTCCGGTAAAAATATTACCGATTCGCTGAACAGTATCAGCTCCAATAAATTGCCCGGTTTCGCCATAGGGTTTATAACCCGTTACAGCCTCAATGATCACCTCGAAATCCGTAGTACACCTTCGCTGGTTTTTGGCGATCGCTCCATTACCTATACTTATGCCGATCCAACAGAAAATGTAACTAAGCAAATGCAGCCCACTATTGTTGATTTCCCGCTGTCGTTTAAGCTGAAGTCTGACAGGGTAGGCAATTTTAGGGCTTATATTTTGGGTGGTGTAAAATATTCGGAACAAATTGGCAAAGGTCAGGCCGATGATGCTAATGACGATCCGCTGCAAAAACTGGTGAAAACCAGCACTGGTTATGGCTCGTACGAGGCTGGTCTTGGTTTTGATTTTTATTTTGAATTCTTCAAACTATCGCCCGAAATAAAAATATCCAACTCGTTTGGCAACGTGCTGGTGCCAGAGCAACAGCCATTTTCGGCACCAATAAGCAAACTATCTTTACATACTATAATGTTTAGTTTGTTATTTGAGTAGGGGGGTAAGTCCACTATTCATCCTAACACATACCACATAAGCGGCACAGTACCGCTCCCGCAAAAATATAAATAGCTTTCATTGCCAATAAATGACAAGTTATTCCAACGAAAAAACATAATTTCGCTGCAATAGTTACCTATCTATGGCTAAAATTGCATTAATAACAGGCGCCACCTCGGGAATAGGTGAAGCTTGTGCTCATTTATTTGCCCGTGAGCATTATAATTTGATACTTACCGGTCGCCGGGAAGACAGGCTGGAAAAGCTGGCAAAAAAATTAAATACTAAATATAACGTTGAGGTAGCGGTATCGACATTTGATGTGCGCGACCGTGAACAGGTGATTGTTAATTTGGAGGCTTTGCCCGCTAAATGGAAAAAAGTATCGGTGTTGATTAACAATGCCGGCTTAAGCCAGGGGCTTGACCCCATACAAAACGGCAGTTTGGATGATTGGGATACTATGATTGATACCAATGTTAAAGGCTTGCTGTATGTAAGCAAGGTGGTTGCCAACTGGATGATTACTAACGGGAATGGCCATATTGTGAATATAGGCTCAATAGCCGGTAAAGAAGTTTATGCCAATGGCAACGTTTACTGTGCAACTAAACATGCAGTTGACGCGTTAAATAAAGGAATGCGTATTGATTTATTGCCACATGGAATAAAGGTTACGGGCATACATCCGGGTGCCGTAGAAACAGAGTTTTCGGAAGTGAGATTTAAGGGTGATAAGGATAGGGCTAAAAAAGTTTACGAAGGCTTTGAGCCTTTAGTGGCCGATGATATAGCCGAAACCATATGGTTTGCAGTATCACGCCCGGCACATGTTAATATTAATGATATGATAGTGATGCCCACCGCACAAGCCAACGCATCCACAATTTTCAGAAAATAGTAAAGCGAAAAATAATAAATAAAAAAATTAAATCCGAAATAGAACGTTCGAAATCCGAAATTAAAAAGCAACAAATAAAATAATTCCGAAATCGAACTTCCTAAATCCGAAATTTAAAAAACATGTCACTAATAAACCAAATAGACCAGGATATAAAACAAGCTATGCTGGCCAAACAGGCAGACCGCTTAAGAGGCCTACGGGCTATTAAGTCGGCATTGCTTTTAGCGCGTACTGAAAAAGGTGCCGCCGAAGAGTTAACGCACGAAGCTGAAATTAAAGTGCTACAAAAATTGGTAAAACAGCGTAAGGAATCGGCAGAGATATACAAAACTCAAAACCGCGAGGATTTGTACCAGATAGAGATTGACGAGATGAAGGTGATTGAACCTTATTTGCCACAACAAATGACCCGGTTTGAAATTGAAGGCTATTTGCAGGAGCTAATTAACCGCGTTGGTGCAACATCAGCAGCTGATATGGGCAAGGTAATGGGCGTTGCCAACAAAGAGCTGGCGGGCCAGGCCGATGGTCGTACCATATCGGAAGTAGTAAAGCAACTGTTGGGATAAATTGGTTGATTGGGTTGAATTAGGTTGATTGAGTTGAACAGATTAAACTGAGTTGGATTAGGTTGAATGGAATACAATTTAATCAACCACTCTCCTAATCAACTTAATCAACCAGTATATAAATAATTGCATTAATAGTTGTAACTCAAATGCAATAAACTATTTTTATGGCGGAATATTAACGTTTTTTAAGGAGCATTGAATTCCGGGTTAACTTTAAAATTTAAACTTTATAAATTTATATGAATTTCGTGCTTAAAGAGGAAAACGGTTTTAGTTATATCGATGAGGGCGAAGGGGAAGTTTTATTACTGTTACATGGTTTAATGGGCGCATTAAGCAATTGGGAAAAAGTAATTGAAGAGTTTAGTTCTGAATACAGAGTTATTATTCCAATTTTGCCTGTTTATGACTTACCATTGTTAACTACCGGGGTAAAAACACTTACTAAGTACGTTCACAAATTTGTAAGATATAAAAAGCTGAAAAACGTTACCTTGTTGGGTAATTCACTTGGCGGACATGTGGCACTGATTTATGTGCTGGCTTATCCGTCGGTTGTTAAAGCAATGGTTTTAACAGGTAGTTCGGGTTTATATGAAAACGCTTTTGGTGGTTCGTTTCCAAAGCGCGGCAGTTATGATTTTATAAAAGAAAAGGTTGAATACACCTTTTACGATCCGGCAACGGCAACTAAAGAATTGGTTGATGATGTTTTTCGTATCATTAATGATCGTCATAGCGTAATAAGGATATTGGCTATGGCTAAATCGGCCATTCGTCATAACATGAAGGATGACTTGGGTAAAATCACCATCCCGGTATCATTGATATGGGGAAAAGATGATAAAATCACTCCCCCGGAAGTGGCAGTGGAGTTTAACGAAGAACTACCCAACTCTGAGTTGCACTGGATAGATAAATGCGGACATGCTGCTATGATGGAGCAGCCCGAAGAGTTTAATAAGTTGTTAAGGCAGTTTTTAGAGAAAATAAAAAAATAATTATGCTTGCAGTTGAACTGATAGCCGACGCAATTCCACCGGTACATACTTCTGATAGTATACAGAAGGTGATTGACCGGATGGTGGAATTTCGGGTACGGCATCTGCCAATTGTAAATGAAGACCAGTTTTTGGGTTTGGTAAGCGAGGACGACCTGGTAGAAACCAGCGATAATCAAACCCCTATCGGTTCGCTGGCCTTATCGCTGGTAAACCCTTATGTGCGTGAGGAGCAGCATATTTATGATGTTATCCGCATGTTTTATGAGCGCCAGCTAACAGTGGTGCCCGTGCTGGATAATAAAAACAATTACCTGGGACTGATTTCTGTTAATACCTTAACCAACTATTTTGCGCAGCTTACTTCAGTGGCGCAGCCCGGAGGCATTATTGTGCTGGAGATAAACAATAAAAACAACTCATTGGCCCACATGGCCCAGATAGTTGAATCAGACAATGCCCAGATACTAAGCTCCTACGTGCGCACCTTCCCCGATTCTACACGGATGGAAGTAACCCTAAAAGTAAATAAACAGGATATTTCGGCTATTATAGCTACTTTTTTACGCTATGAATATGATATAAAAGCCACTTTTAATCATACCGATGATAATGATAACTCACGGGACAGGTACGATTCTTTGATGAATTACCTTAATTTGTAAATAGACCATAGTCGATAGTCCATAGTCCATAGTCGATGGCCGTTGGTTATTAAACAATGACAAATGACCTAATGACAAATGACCAAATAACCAAATGAAAATAGCAGTTTACGGCAGGCCATTTAATGACGGGGTAGCATTGCCTTACATACAGCAGGTTTTTGATATTCTTAAACACCACGCGGTTGATATCTACGTTCATCCGCAGTTGAACGATTACTTAAAGGATACCATTAAATCTGTAAATTATACTGTGTTGGATTGCTCGGGACAGTTGAAAGGGTTTATTGATTTGTTTTTAACGCTCGGCGGTGACGGCACCCTGCTGGATATGGTAACCGTTATACGTGATACTGGTATACCTGTTATCGGTATAAATTTTGGTCGGCTGGGTTTTTTAGCCAGTATTAATAAGAATGATATTACTGCCGCCATTACTGCTGTGGTAAATCGTCAGTTTACGCTGGATAGCCGCGAATTGCTGAGCCTGGACTCGGAGTTGGAGATATTCGGTAAAGATAATTTTGCACTTAATGATATCACCATCCATAAACGCGACGACTCGGCCATGATTACCACACACGTTTTTTTGGACGAGGAGTTTTTAAATTCGTACTGGGGCGACGGTATTATTATATCTACTTCAACCGGCTCAACCGCTTATTCGCTGAGCTGTGGCGGGCCAATTATTTTCCCGCAATCAAACAGTATTGTTTTAACACCCAATGCGCCGCATAACTTAAATGTAAGGCCCATAGTACTGCCTGATAGCAGCACACTGGCTTTTGATGTGGAGTGCCGTGGCAACAACTACCTGATATCGTGCGATTCAAGAACGGCCATTATTGATAAAACCATGCGTTTTAAAGTTACAAAAGCCGGATTTAAGCTGAATTTGATCCGTTTAAATAATGAAAGTTACTTATCAACGTTAAGAAACAAATTACTATGGGGGCTTGACGTCCGCAATTATTAAATTTACCGGATGCCAAAATTTATACTCGCTACATTTCTGGTTTTACTATCATTCGGTTTAAAGGCTCAAACCTGGGAGGTAGGGCTTGGCGCCGGTGGTGCAGGCTATATGGGCGATTTAAATCCCAGCAATCCGCTTAAAGTCAGCGGTCCATCGGCCAGTTTCTTTGTTAAGCGCAATTTTAACGGTTACCTGGCACTCAGGGCAAACTTTACTTATGGTGAAATTGCCGCGGCCGATAGTAATTCCAGCGATCCGCAATTCCGGCAGCGCAATTTGAGTTTTAATGATAAACTGCTGGAAGGCGCCCTACTAGCTGAATTTAACTTTTTTAAATATATCCCTTCGGTAACCAGTAATGTGTGGACACCTTATATTTATATAGGCTTTGGCGCGGTTAACTATAACCCCACAACCGTTTACCAGGGGCAAACCTATAATTTGCGCGGTGCCGAAACCAATGGCGAAGCTACCTTTCCAAGCATGGCATTTTCAATCCCTTATGGTGTTGGCGTTAAATACAACATTGCGGGTAAGTTTACTTTAGGTGCCGAAATAGGTTATCGTAACCCCAATACTGATTATCTTGACGATGTGAGCGGCTATTACCCCTCAAAGGCAGGGCTTACCCCGCTGCAGCAGGCGCTGTCTGATCGGTCGGGCGAAAAGACCGGCATTTATATCGGCACACCCGGCACCCAGCGCGGCGATCTTAGCCCCCGCGATACGTACTTTTTTACTCAAATTACCATCTCCTACACCTTCGTTACCGAGAAGTGTTATTTTACCCTATAATTTTATAAAGGACCTATTGCCGATACCGGTTTTTGCCAACCGAATAATCCATCGCTCCCCAATCTCTAATCTTCCATCACAAACCTTTTTTATTTGCATCATTGTTGCAATAAGTTTTGTATCTTAAGCGTTGTATAATAAAAGCGACAAACCTTATATCGTTTCAACCTATTGTTTAACCTTAAATCATTAATGTCATGGCTGAACTAAACCAATCTCCCGGAAAATCAGGCGGTAAAAACCGCGTCAAAAAAATGCCCGTTCGTGTTGACCTTACCGCAATGGTTGATCTTGCATTTTTATTGATTACTTTTTTTATGCTGACCACATCTCTTCTTAAACCACATGTTATGCCGGTTGTAATGCCGAGTGATGGTCCACAGGGCCCCGTACCGGCAAGCAGAACAATGACCTTTTGCCTTGGCAAAAACAATCACGTACTGTGGTATATGGGAATGGCCGATCACCCTTTGACTCAACCACGGCTAATTGGCTATGGCAAAGATATGCGGAAAGTTATTTTGGATAATGCCAAATTAATACAATCATCAACCGGCAAGGGTATTATAGTATTGGTGAAGCCTGCCGAGCACTCGGTATACGAAAACCTGGTAAATACGCTTGATGAGCTAAATATTACCAATGTGCCTACCTATGCTATTGCTGCTATTTCTCCTAAAGATATTGACCTATTAAAACAAAAGGGTGTTTATTAAAGTCGCAAGTTTGAATATTTGATAGCCTGGGGGTTAATAAAGTTGCTGCAGCGGGGAACTTTGTTAACCCTTTATATTTTCAACCATAGAATCTGTTGCTGATTTCACGCTCGTCGCCGTCTTTTCCGGCTTTTTCTTCCTCAAAAAAAACATAACATTTTCTTTTCTATCAGCATACTAAAAAAACTACAATTAAGTTTTACCTTTGTCACCTGAAAAAATGGGCGTTTGTGTAAAAAAACAACGCCGATGTGGGCTGTTTTAAACTAATTGATTAAACAAAAACAAATAATATTAGGCGGTTTATTGGTAAGTAATAAAAAATAACGCCTTATTTAAGCCAAAATACCGGCTTTTAATATCAGTAAAATGGGATATAGTGATCAGATTGATTTGTTGAAGTTGCCGCAGCACATTGCCATTATAATGGATGGTAACGGGCGCTGGGCAAAAGAAAAGGGCAAATTAAGAGTGTTCGGACATCATAACGGGGTTATTTCTGTAAGAGATGTTGTTGAAGGTGCTGTAAACCTCAACCTAAAATACCTTACATTATATACATTTTCAACTGAAAACTGGAACCGGCCAAAGCTGGAAGTGATGGCTATTATGGAGTTAATGGTGAGTACCATTCATAAAGAGATAAAAAACTTTATGGAAAAAAACGTGCGCCTTAATGCCATTGGCGATTTGGATTTGCTGCCGCGGAAGTGTTATGATGAGCTGCAAAACGCCATCGACAAAACATCAAACAACACTGGTTTGGTACTTACCCTGGCACTGAGTTACAGCTCGCGCCGCGAAATATTACGCGCGGTTAAAAATATAGCCGATAAGGTTCAACAGGGTGAACTTGATTTAAATGACATTAATGAAGAAGTTTTTGAAGATAATTTATTTACCCACGGAATGCCAAATCCAGAATTGCTGATCAGAACCAGTGGCGAATTTAGAATAAGTAACTATTTGCTTTGGCAAATTGCCTATGCCGAATTGTACTTTACGCCTAAGTTATGGCCCGATTTCCGCAAGGAAGATTTGTACGAAGCCATACTTGATTATCAGAAACGTGAGCGCCGTTTTGGGATGACCAGCGAGCAGGTAAACTAAATTTTTTCTTTTAACACTTTTTAACAACTGTATAAATTATTTTTAGCCCACTAAAATATTCGAATGAATAAATTTCTTTTTGCTATTCTTTTTTCTGTATTGAGTACGGCGGCACTAGCCCAGATATCGAACCAACCACGGTTTTCGCTTTCAAAATCGGCTCTTCCGGCTGATAGTTTGAGCTACCTGGACCCTAAAGATTATATAATTGGTGGTGTAACTATTACCGGTACAAAAAATCTGGACAAGGATGTATTGCTTACTATATCAAAACTGAATAAAGGCGACCGTATAAACTTACCAGGTGAGGCTAATGCCAATGTTATTAAAAATATGTACAGCCAGGGCTTATTTGATGATGTGCAGCTGTTCATCACCAAAATAAACCTGGATACCATATATCTTGAAATTGCAGTTGTTGAACGCCCGCGTTTGTCGCGTATGCATATAACCGGCTTGCGTAAAGGTGAAATTGAGGATGTGCAGAAAAAGCTATCGGACAAAACCGGGAAAATTGTAAATGAGAATTTACTGAGTACCACCACGGCCATTATTAAAAAGCATTTTAACGAAAAAGGCTTTTTAAATACTACGGTTACTATTGTTCAACGGAAAGATCCGGGAGATGCAAATAGCGTAATTCTGAATATTAAGGTTGATAAAAAGCAAAAAGTAATGATAACGCAGGTAACCTTTGAGGGTAACTCGGCGTTTTCACAAAAGAAATTAGCGAAATATTTATCAAAAACCAGAACAAAAAAATGGTACAATTTATTCGGCTCCAGAAAATTCAAGCAGGATAAGTACGATGAGGATAAGCAGAATTTGATTACCCAGATGCAGGACAAAGGTTATCGTGATGCGGAGCTGATAAGTGATACTGTTTTTAAAACCGGCGAAAATACAGTAGGTATAAAAATTAAAATATTTGAAGGTCATAAATACTATTTCGGTAACATCAAATGGTCGGGCAATGCCAAATATCCGGCAGAAGTGTTAAACAGGATATTTAAAATTAAAAAGGGCGATATATTTAGTGAGGATGAATTGAACAAAAGGTTATCCGGCCCAACACCTAATAATGATGACGTTTCATCATTTTACCTGAACGATGGTTATTTAACCTATCAGGCCGATCCGGTTCAAACCAAAATTTATCACGATACTGTTGATTTGGATATCAGGGTTTACGAAGGCCCTCAGTATACCATTAACCGGGTTATACTTAAAGGTAACGACGTAACAAATGATAAAGTGGTTATGCGTGAGATAAGAACCAAACCTGGACAGAAATTTAATAAAGAATTATTGATACGCAGTACCCGTGAAATTGGGCAGTTAGGAAACTTTGACGAGCAAAAAACTGAGCCTAAACCTACCAACATTAACCCACAGGACGGTACAGTTGATATAGTTTACAATGTGGTTGAAAAACCATCAGATCAGATTGAGCTATCAGGCGGTTTCGGCGGCGGTATGCTGGTTGGTACGTTGGGTTTAACGTTCAATAACTTCTCTATCCGTAATATCTTCCATTTAAAAGACTACAAGCCGCTGCCAAAAGGTGATGGTCAAAAACTAAGCTTAAGGGGGCAATCAAGCGGACGTACTTATCAAAACTACTCGTTTACGTTTTCTGAGCCATGGCTGGGTGGTAAAAAACCAATATATTTTGCGTTTTCGGCTTATACACAGTTAAGTTCAACCGGGCAGTATTATGCACCAACCAACCCGTTATACAATAATTTGCGGATAAACGGTGCAGGTATAACCCTGGGTAAACGTTTAAACTGGCCCGATAATTACTTCCAGTTAAATTACTCGTTAAACGTTGACCACTATGATCTGGATAACTATACCGGCTACCTGTTCCAGAACGGTACCTCATATAATATCAAGTTAACGCAGGAATTATCACGTAACTCGCTTGATGCGCCTATTTATCCAACAACTGGTTCAAACATTAAGTTAACTATACAAGCAACACCGCCATACTCGTTGTTTAACGATATTAACTATAAAATAGCAACTCCCGAAGAGCGTTACCACTTTGTTGAGTATTATAAATTTAAATACGATGCGCAGTGGTTTACACGTATAAGCGGTAAGCTGGTATTGATGTCGCAGGTAAGATTTGGCTTCATTGGTGAGTACAACTCAGAAGTAGGTCCTACGCCGTTTGAAAGGTTTAAACTGGGTGGTGATGGTATGCAGAGCTACCAGTTTTTACAGGGTAGTGATATAATAGGATTAAGGGGTTACCAGAACTTTACGGTAGTACCTGAGGGTACTAACTACAATGCCAACACCAATCCTGGAAGCCCTATTTATGATAAGTTTACTTTCGAGTTAAGGCATCCGGTTATCCAGAGCCAATCAGCAACAATATTTGTGCTGGCTTTTGCTGAGGGCGGAAATGTTTGGAATTCTTTTGATACCTTTAATCCGTTTGACGTTAGGCGTTCGGCAGGTATTGGAGCGAGGGTGTTTTTACCTATATTTGGATTGTTAGGGCTTGATTATGGTTATGGCTTTGATGCTATACCGGGTATACCAAGTGCAAATAAAGGGCAATTTAGCTTCTCCATATCACAGAGCCTTAACGGCGGTTTTAATTAATGGACGCAAAAAAATAAATGAAGCGGATAATTTTAGTACTGGGGCTTACGTTACTAACATTTGTTGCGGCAAATGCACAGCGGTTTGCTTATGTAGACTCGGATTACATATTGAAACATATGCCTGAGTATTCGTCTGCACAAAAACAGTTGAATGCGCTATCGGCTCAGTGGCAAAAGGAAGTTGATAGCCGGTACCAGGAGATTGACCGCTTATATAAAGCCTACAATGCCGACCAGGTGTTGATGACGCCCGATATGAAAAAACGCCGCGAGGCGGAAATTGCCGACAAAGAAAAATCGGCAAAGGATTTTCAGAATCAGAAATTTGGCCCGGGAGGGGAGTTGGAACAGCGCAGCAGTGCCATCATTAAACCGATACAGGATAAAATGTCAAAAGCGATACAAGCTGTTGCAGAAAGCGATGATCTGGATATGATTTTTGACAAAAACAGCGAAGTGATTATGCTTTATGCTAATCCGCGCTATGATAAAAGTAATGAAGTAATTACCAGGCTAGGATTAAAGCCCGGAGCATTTGCAAAATAAATTTTTTTAATTATAATTATCCCACTATTTTTAAACACAGAACAACACACAAAAAAAAATGAAAAAATTATTAAAAGTTGCTTTAGTTGCAGTAAGCATGTTATTTGTAGGCAACTTTGCGAAAGCGCAAACCAAAATTGGTTATATTAATTTTGGTCAATTAGTTACTCAAATGCCTGAGTATAAAACTATCAGGTCGCAGGTTGACATTTATCAAAAACAATTTATTGATCAGCTTACTGCTATGAACACTGAATTGCAGTCAAAAGGTCAGGATTATACAAAAAACCAGGCTACTATGACAGATGCTGCCCGCACTGCCAAACAAGCTGAGTTACAGGATATCCAGAAACGTATGCAGGATTATCAAAATGATGCCCAGCAAAAAGTTGATGCTAAAACTAATGAGCTTTCAAAACCATTAATTGACAAAGCACGTGCCGCAGTATCAGATGTTGCTAAAGAAAAAGGTTACACTTATGTATTTGATTCATCACAAGGTTCTCCTTTGATCGTATCTCCTGATGGTGACGACCTGTTAGCAGCAGTGAAATTGAAATTAGGCTTAAAATAATAACTTAATTGTAAACATTTAAAAAGCGCGCCGATAACCGGGGCGCTTTTTTTATTTTTGTTATAATGCTGAACAAACAACCTATCGGGATATTTGACTCGGGCTATGGCGGCCTAACCGTTTTCAAATCTATTTTAAAAGAACTACCGGAGTATGATTATATGTACATTGGCGATACTGCCCGTGCGCCATATGGCAACCGGTCGTTCCAAACTATACATCAGTACACCTGGGAATGTGTGCAATGGCTGTTTAACCAGGGCTGCCAATTGGTGATACTGGCCTGTAATACGGCATCGGCCAAAGCGCTGCGTACTATACAGCAACAGGACCTGAAGATTTTTGAAGACCCCTCAAAGCGTGTATTAGGCGTTATACGCCCTACTGCCGAAGTGATAGGTAATTACACCCGCAGCACGGAAATTGGCGTACTGGGCACCAGGGGAACGGTGCAGTCGGGATCGTACCTGATAGAGATTGATCATTTTTTCCCGGAGTTGAAGGTTTACCAGCAGGCTTGCCCGCTTTGGGTACCTATTATTGAAAACGGCGAGCATGATAAACCGGGCGCCGATTATTTTGTGGAGAAGTACCTTGAGCAAATACTGGCACAATCGCCCAATATTGATACATTGCTACTGGCTTGCACACATTATCCTTTATTGCTGCCCCAAATAAAAGCCTTTTTACCACACGATATAAAAATAGTAGCACAAGGTGATATTGTTGCCAAAAGCCTGGTCGACTACCTGCAACGACACCCCGAAATGGAAACGCGCCTTACCAAGAATGGCACACAACAATTTTTTACCACTACCGATGATACAGCCGATTTTGATCACTATGCCGAAATATTTTTTGAGGCACCGGTGCAATCCGGCTATGCGGCGGTGGTTTAGCAGGAGATATTGATATTGACTGTTGTGGCTTTGTATTGTGCTTTTTTATGGGATATTTGATGCAATTATCTAATAAACAAGGTCATATCATATGAAAATTCTGATTTTAGGAGGCACTGGCAGAACTGGTGCTTTTTTGGTTGATGAGGCGCTTAAACAAGGATATACTATAAACATTTTGCTGCGCGATAAAAGTAAATGGCAGCATAACTCAACCGCTATTACTTTGTTTGAAGGTACGCCAATTGATAAAGCAGTATTACAGCAAGCCATGCAAGGCTGCGAAGCTATTTTAAGTACCCTTAATATTTCCCGCACATCTGACTTTCCCTGGGCACCATTGCGGACGCCAACCGACTTTCTGTCGGCATCCATGAAAAATATTATTGAGCTGGCCGGTGATTTACAGATTAAGCGCCTGATTGTAACTACCGCCTGGGGTGTTAACGAAACCAAAAAGGATGTTCCCGGCTGGTTCAGATGGGTTATAGATCATAGCAATGTTGGCTATCCTTACCGCGATCATGAACTGCAGGAAGCTTTGCTGCAGCAATCGGCTTTAAATTTTACGGCGGTACGGCCCGTGGGGCTTACCAATTCATTAAATAACAAAACAGTGCAGATAAGCACCAATAATCAGCCAAAGCCGCGTTTAACTATCAGCAGGCAAAATGTAGCGCGCTTTATGATAAAGGTTTTACAGGAAGATTTGTATTCGCGGCAATTTATTACTGTATCGGAGCAATAGCTGTTAATATTTAGCAGATGCGCCCGGTTTAGGTATAGATTCCTGTATAAATTCCCTTAGGTCTTCTGTAGCAAGTGGCATGACATCTTTCCGCATGTAGATCATATGCCCGCTTTTATATCCCACCCATTTTAAACGATCTCTGAGCTTGCCACTTGGATCGAGTTGCCAAAGCGTGTATTTGGAATCGAAATAATCGCAGGAACCATCAAAATATCCCGATTGTATGAGCAAATGCAGAGCTGGGTTTTGTGCAATGGCCTGGCGCAGGTTTTCGCCGGTATGATCGTTATCATCATCCCAGGGCGATACATCGGCGGCCATATCGTATTTAAGGTCGGTTTTGTAGTTCAAATTATTCCTCAAATAAATATTAATGGCCGGTGTAAAGGCATGCATCCAGGCAAGCGCCTCGGCAGGGTATTCGGGTGCATCACCACCTGTCTGGCGGTCAATACCCTTGTAACGGGAATCGAGCCGGCCAATGGTATAACCTTTATCGCGCAGCAAAGCTTTCCTAAACAAGTTACGTGATACATCCAGATTATTTTCCAATACCAATTTTTCCGGGAGGCCGCTGTAATGCGCAATTTTTGTTGCCAGTTGCTGCCTCGTGGTATCATCTATAAAACCTCCTTTGCTAAAAGCAGGTACCAACGTATTTAAAGTAAAATTTTCCACTTCGGGCAATATGGCAAGCAGGTCCTTTTGCTGCAAATCGGGCGAAAGCATACCATGATACCAGGCAGCAGCGGTAAAATAAGGAAGTTTTAAAGCCGCCTGCAGCGGGCCATCGCGCCCAATGCCGAGGTCGGTAGTAGATACCAGTACCACGCCGTTAAAAAACATTCCCTGTGCATTTTGAAGTTCGAGGGCCAATCCGGCTACGCGGTTTGTGCCATAACTTTCGCCAATTAAAAATTTAGGCGATGCCCACCTGTTTTTGCGGGTAACAAAAGTATTGATCCAGGCAGCCAGATATTTGATGTCCTCGTTTACACCAAAGAACTTTGAACCCGGCGTATTCTTATCCACAATTCTCGAATAACCTGTGTTTACAGGGTCAACGTATACAATATCGGCTACATCAAGGATGGAGTTTTTATTGTCGCTAACGCCGTAAGGTTGAATGGGATAACCCTCGTCATCCACATTGAGCAAAACAGGCCCGGTATAGCCAATCTCCATCCATGCCGATGGCGATCCCGGACCGCCATTAAAAGAAATTACCAATGGCCGGTTTGATTTGTCGGTTATATCATCGCGCTCAAAATAAGTATAAAAAACACCGGCAACGGGGCGCCCGTCTGCATCCCAAACCGGAATGCTGCCTGCTGTAGCGGTATAAGGGATAGTTTTGCCTTTTATGGTAACCTGGTGTTTAGTAACAACCGATGAATCAACCTGCAAAACCCGGCTTTTTGTCACCGGGTTAATGTTTTTAATAGGAGCGACCGTTTGGGCGAAAACGGTATTTGCTATAGAAAATGCAATAGAAAAAAGGATTAAAGTTCTTTTCATGTTAACAAAATAGATGAAATACCCGGATCACCATATGGCTGCGTTAATATGATAAAATATGTGTGCTAATATTACAGTTAATGAAAAAAATATAGCTGTGGCGGCCAGTTGTGAGAGTAGGTGCAGCTGCATCCCCTCAAAAGAAAATATTTAGTGAGGTATTTGTTTTTAAATACCGCTGTTCAATAGAAAATAATTTCATCTATCAACTTAGTCAAGTATTCAATACAGGGCAACTCCGTAACGCAAAAATCATTAAGTTTGCAGCTTAAGTAAACGTGTTGAATTTTTATATTACATATTTCTTTATTGCTGCAGGCTTGTTTGGCTTTTCGGCCCTGTTTGCGCTGTTTGGCGTATATGCCGAGCGCAAAGTATCGGCTTTTATACAGGACAGACTTGGCCCTACAGAAACGGGCAAATACGGCACACTGCAAACCTTTGCCGATATTTTAAAGATGCTGCAAAAAGAGCTGATTATCCCTACTGCTGCCGATAAGGTGCTGTTTATTATGGCTCCGGCTATTATTTTTATTGCCGTGTATATGGGTTTTGCCGCGCTGCCCTGGGCGCCGGGGCTGGTGCCATCAAAATTGAATTTAGGGCTTTACTATATTTTCGCCATTATATCTATCGAAACGCTTGGCATACTGATGGCCGGCTGGGGATCGAACAATAAATATTCTATACTGGGGGCAATGCGTTCAGCAGCGCAGATTATTTCGTACGAGATTCCGGCGGGTTTTGCCATTATTTCGGTAGTGATGATTGCCCAAACGCTCAACATGCAGGATATAGCCATGCAGCAGGGTGTTTTGGCGGCCGAAAAAATAAAATTTGCAGGTTTTTGGGATGTCACTAAAATAGGTGGCTTTTTCTCGTGGAACGTTTTCAGAGCACCACATTTACTGATAGCTTTTGTAATTTACTTTATAGCCTCGCTGGCCGAAAGTAATCGTGCGCCATTTGATATTCCGGAGGCGGAATCAGAACTGGTGGCCGGTTTTCATACCGAGTACACCGGGCTAAGATTTGCGCTGGTTTTTCTAGCCGAATACAGCATGATGTTTTTAGTATCGATGGTGGCTGTAATCTTATTTTTGGGAGCCTGGAACACCCCGCTGCCAAACATTGGAGCAGTACAATTGGCTAACTGGACAACGGGAGCCGGATGGGGTATTTTATGGATTATGCTAAAAACGCTTGTGCTGATAGCTATACAAATGTGGATACGATGGACTTTGCCCCGTATGCGCGTAGACAAACTAATGGCCCTGTGCTGGAAAGTATTAACGCCGCTGGCCTTTGCCTGCATGCTGGCATCGGGGATATGGAGACTTTGGCTCATGTAGTAAGTTTGTCATTAAGTCATTAGGTCATTGTTTCATTAGTCTCTTCAACTATGATAAAAAAATGACTTAATGACTCAATGACTCAATGACGAATTAAATGATAAAAGGAATAATAAAAGGTTTTACTACTTCCTGGACGGGATTACGGATCACGCTGCGGCATCTTTTTGCTTCGCACCGGAAGCGGGAGATTTTGCCGGCCAGTAATCCTAATTATTTTAAGCAGTTGGAAGGCACTAATACCATTCAGTATCCGCATCAAAAGCTGCCTGTTCCGGAAGTGGGCCGGTACCAATTGGATGTGGAAATGGACGATTGTATTGTGTGCGACCTTTGTGCCAAGGTTTGCCCGGTTGATTGTATTGATATTGAAGCTATTAAAGCAACGGAGGCTATTGGGCAAACGTCAGATGGTACTACCAAACGGCTATATGCGGCTAAGTTTGATATTGATATGGCCAAATGCATGTATTGCGGCCTGTGCACAGTGGTTTGCCCTACAGAGTGTATTGTGATGACTAATCAGTATGATAAAAGCGTGGTGGAACTGAAGGATTTAACATATGAGTTTTCGGACATGACACCCGAAATGGCTGCCGAAAAGCGCCGCGAATTTGAACAACAACAAGCCGAAAGGCAGGCGGCTAAACTGGCGGCTATGCAGAAAAAGGAGGGTGGCGAATGAGTTTAGCGCAAGCATTATTTTACCTGATGAGTTTTATAGCATTGGCTTCGGCGGTATTTGTGGCAGCTACTAAAAATTTGGTACGCTCAGTATTTATGTTTTTTATTACCCTGTTTGCCCTTGCGGGGTTATACGTTTTGGCATTAGCCGATTTTGTGGCCATAACCCAGATTGTAATTTATGTAGGCGGCATTTTGGTGTTGATTCTATTCGCCTTTATGTTATCGGGCAAAGAAACGCTGAATGCCATTGCACAGCAGCGCAGGCAATTCATCAGTCTGAGTAAATTACCGGCCATTTTACTGGCTGCTTTGTTTCTGATTGTGCTGATCAACATGATGCTTAAATCTGATGCCGATCATTTAGGATGGATCAGCCTAGCTATTCAACAAAAAAATGTAATTCAACCGGATGCAGCCACAACCGAAAATATAGGCGTAAACTTAATGACCGGGTATTTATTACCTTTTGAAGCTGTATCAATATTATTAATGATAGCGCTGGTGGGTGCGGCGCATTTATCGCGAAAGGTGGCACTGCAATGATATCATTAACAGATTTTTTGATGGTAAGCGCTGCATTGTTTTGTATTGGCTTGTACATGATAGTATCCAAACACAATGCCATACAAATATTGATCGGTATTGAATTGATGCTGAATGCCGCCAACTTGAACCTGGTAGCCTTTGGCAAATACGATAGCTTAAACAACGGCGGACAAATGTTTGCCCTTTTTGCCATTGTACTGGCTGCCGCGACAACAGCAGTAGCGCTGGCCATTATTTTAAACGTTTACAAGAAATATAAAACCATTGATCCCGACAGGATTGATAAACTGAGAGATTAAAATAACCTTGAACAACTTTTTACAAGCCATAGACACCTTAACCATCAAATTCGCATTAACAGCGGTATTGCTGCCGTTGCTTGCCTTTGTATTTAATTTTCTGTTGCCCGGCAGAAAAAGCAAACTGGCGGGATGGGTTTCTACCGTGGCTATCTTATTCAGCGTGGTTTTATCGGTATCGGTTTTTGCAAAGGTTTGGAATACGGGTCACGTTGTGCATCAACAGGTTATTTGGTTTACCATTGGTAACACGGTAGTTTATGCAGGTGTTTTATTAAATAATCTTTCTGTGTTGATGCTGTTGCTGGTATCGGTTATTGCTTTGCCGGTGCATATTTACTCAACCGCTTATATGAAGCACGATGGCAATATCAACCGTTATTTTGCTTATCTCAGCTTGTTTTGCTTCAGTATGCTGGCTTTGGTGGTGGTTGATAACCTGGTATTGTTTTACGCATTGTGGGAACTGGTAGGTTTTTCATCGTACCTGCTCATTGGGTTTTGGTTTACACGTGATAAAGCGGTTCAAGCCAATAAAAAGGCCTTTATTATGAATAGAATAGGGGATATAGGTTTGCTAACGGCCATTATCATCATATTTATCCAATTTCGTACTTTCGATATTGATAGCCTTTTCGGATCAGGAAACTTAATGAGTTATTCCGGTGTTCATGACGGAATATGGTCTTTGTGGCATAATTTGCCAATTAACGTCAGGTTAATTTGGCCGCGTGAACGTCTTGTTCAATTACCCTCTATGTTGCAATACATTGCCTTTGGTGGCATATTTTTAGCCGTTGCAGCAAAGTCGGCACAGTTTCCACTGCATACCTGGCTGCCCGATGCTATGGAGGGGCCAACATCGGTATCGGCACTGATTCACGCGGCAACCATGGTGGCTGCTGGTGTTTTTTTGCTGGCAAGGGTTTATCCGCTGTTTAACGATGCCGAACTCACCATATTAGCTGTTGTAGGTTGCTTTACAGCCTTTATGGCGGCCAGCATTGCGCTCACACAAACCGATCTGAAACGTATCCTGGCATACTCAACCATATCGCAATTGGGTTACATGGTGATGGCCATGGGGATTGGGGCCTATACCTCGTCACTGTTCCATTTGGTAACACATGCCTTTTTTAAATGCCTGTTGTTTTTGGTTGCCGGTATTGTTATCCACCAAATGCAGCATATTAAAGAGGATAACCAACTCGACATCGACCCCCAAAATATCAATAATATGGGTGGTTTGCGCAAAAAACTGCCTTTTACCTTTGTTGTGGCCGTAATTGGCGCGCTGGCTTTAATAGGTCTGCCATTAACATCGGGTTATTTGTCAAAAGATGGTATTCTCATTAAATCGTTCGAGTGGACGGGTGGCCGCAGCGGTATTTTAAAAGTTGTTCCGGTTATTGCGCTGCTTACTACGTGGTTAACTGCATTTTATGTTACCCGCCTTATTGTAAAGGTGTTTTTTGGAGAATTGAGGCTGCTTCATATAAAACCCGGTATTAAGCTCAACCTAAGCGACGGTAACTGGCAATACAAATTGCCGCTGGCATTATTGGTTTTGGGTTGTTTCTTCCCATTGTTTTCTACCAATTTCCTGGTATACGAGCAAGCCTGGATTTTTAAAGGTTTGCCAAACGCAGGCGGATTGGAACGTGATAATGTTTACCATACCCTTGTGCCGGCCGGGGTTAATATTTTAAGTATATTGGTGATGTACGGTGCTTATACCATTTACATTAAACGCCGTAATAATCCATTCCCGCAAAAGGGTGTATTGTTTAACTTATCGTTCAATGCATGGTATTTTGATGCTGTTTACAACAAGGTTATTGTTGAACCGGTATTGCTTTTATGCCGTTTTGCTTTTTGGTTTGATCGCCGGGTGGTTGATGGTTTGGTAAAACGGATTGCCAAAACAGGCATTGCCTTGTCAAAATTAGCCGATTGGACCGACCGCCATATTGTTGACGGCTTTTTGCATTTGCTGGTAGCAATTGTAAAAGGCATAGGCAACTTTGCCCGTATGTTTCATGGTGGTAAGGTGCAATATTATTTGTTTAGTATGCTGGTAGTTATACTGGTTTTGTTTATTTTGAAAATTGTTATTTGATTCTGCCAAATGAATATCCTAACCCTGCTCATATTTACGCCTGTCCTGTTCGGATTAATCATCGCGCTGATGCCGTCGGCATGGAGGGGTAGTTTTAAATATATTACCCTGCTGGCCACTTTGGTGCAATTGGGAATGTGTATCTGGATTTACTGCAACTTTAAATCGGGT
>Ga0206982_1070_pt1 | contig 34805 bp, 34 predicted proteins | sample Alteio_BWMinCont_18_FD_153493 | JGI IMG/M metagenome (GOLD analysis project Ga0206982, IMG submission 153493) | Enriched cells from forest soil in Barre Woods Harvard Forest LTER site, Petersham, Massachusetts, United States -... | ecosystem: Environmental > Terrestrial > Soil > Temperate forest >... | reverse complement strand
ACCCAGTTTTTCATTTTTTTCCATAGCTCTAGATAACGATGCATTCTATATATAAAACAAAGTTTAAAGAAGTCAAGATAATGAAATATTCTTTTCTACTTTTGGACTGGAATAAACCCACTGAATGAAATACTGGATATGCGGAGTGATTTTGATGATTTCCGGAATTGTCAGGGCACAGAATGAGGCAAAAATTCCGGATACTGTAGAAAGGAAATTATTACAGGAAGTAGTTGTTCAGGCTTATGAACAGAACCGCCAGCTGGCAGACGTCTCCGCAGCCGTTGGCGTGATCACGAGCTCTGAATGGAACCGCTATAATAAAATGAGTATCGTCCCTGCCATGAATAGTATACCCGGCGTCCGAATGGAAGAAAGATCTCCGGGCAGCTACAGGCTGAGTTTCCGTGGCAGTACACTTCGCTCCCCATTTGGAGTTAGAAATGTAAAAGTTTATATAGATGGTATCCCCTTTACAGATCCCGGGGGTAATACATATCTGACCCAGCTTGCTCCTTTTGACATGTATTCCCTCGAACTAATCAAAGGGCCGGCGGGGAGCCTCTATGGCGCGGCTACAGGTGGCGCTTTACTTATTAAATCCAGGCCTGATACATGGCTGCCAGGATTCACGGGCGAATACAGTTATGGCACATTCAATAGTAATAATATTAACGCACAGGTGAGATTAGGAAATGAGAATGGAGGAAATATCATTAATTTTTCACATCAGACCTCCGACGGATATCGTGATCATACCAATCTGCGCAGGGATATTGTGACCTGGGAGTCCATGCTGAAGAACAATGAGCGTCAGACCCTGAGCACGTATGCTTTTTACGGAAGCCTGTATTATCAGACACCAGGCGCGCTGAACCTTACAGAATATAATGCAAATCCAAAACAATCGCGGCCTGCAGTAGGCACCACACCATCAGCCGATCAGGCACAGGCGGCTGTATACCAGAAAACTTTTTTAGCAGCAATTGTAAATACATACCGCATTACAGATAAATTTCAGAATACTACAAATTTCTACGGAGCTTATACCAATTATCTAAATCCTACATTCAGAAATTATGAATTCCGGAATGAACCACATTTCGGAGGCAGAACCATTTTTAACTATAACACGGATTTATTACACCTGAGTTTTGGTGGTGAAGGACAAAAAGGATTTTTTCAGACACAGGACTATGGCAATACCAACGGTGCACCTGATACACTTCAAACAAACGACAATATCAATACATGGACCTATACCCTTTTCGCCCAAGCGGATATTTTTTTTGGAAAGGGATGGCAGGCTTCAGCAGGACTCAGTTATAATAATGCTTTTATAGGTATAGACAGGATCTCTGTACCTGGCTTCGTTCCAAGAAATAAATTGTTCAGTAATGAACTGGCACCAAGGATCGCCATTTCAAAAAAAATCACACCGGATGTATTACTATATGCCAGTATATCAAAAGGTTTTTCACCGCCTGCTGTTGCAGAAGTCCTGCCTTCGACCACGAGTATCAATACCGACCTGCAGCCGGAAAATGGAATCAGTTATGAAACCGGAATTAAAAGCAGTTTCTTTAATAAGCGCTTATACATTGAAGTGATTGGATTTTATTTTGAACTGGAGAACGCCATCGTGGACCGCAAAGATTCAAGTGGTAACGATTTTTACGTTAATGCAGGCACATCAACACAAAAAGGAATTGAATCACAGTTGTCTTATCAGCTATTGCCTTCAGCATTCGGATTAATAAACAGCGCCCGTATATGGGCGGCATATACACTTGATAATTTTACTTACGGTGATTTCATTAAAGCCGGTATTAATTACGATGGAAAACATTTTCCGGGCGTTGCCAATAATACCTTCACCGGCGGTGTGGATCTCAATAGCAGACCTGGCATTTTTCTTCATCTTACTTATTATTACAGCGATAAAATGCCCCTGGATGATGCCAACACTTCTTATGCCGGCGCTTATCAGCTGGTCGGAGGAAGAATTGGTTATTCAACAACTATCCAAAACCTGTACCTGACCCTCTTTACAGGTGTTAACAATGCCTTTAACGCGAAATACAGTCTGGGTGATGATATCAATGCTGCAGCCGGCAGATATTATAATGCGGCACCTACCGCTAATTATTTTGTTGGGCTCACCATCAATTATAATAAAGCAACCAAAAAATAAAATTCTTCTGGTTCTTTTCAAACTCTCCTTTACATTTGCATCATCTGGTCCCCGCATAGCGGGGTTAAAAGGGAAGTCCGGTGTAATACCGGCGCTATCCCCGTAGCTGTGAGTTTCGATCCCGCCGTAGGCGGGAAAACTGTTTACACTGCGGCCACTGTCCCGGATTAGCCGGGATGGGAAGGCAGTAAACAGGAAACAAGCCAGAAGACCTGCCAGGTAAATATTAGTCGCAAAGCTTTCGGGTGAAAGGCAGGCGGAGTATATACAGCTTCTCTATTTATATTCCTTCTGGTGCCTTGCTCAATGCTTTGATGAATTTTTATTTGATGCACCAAATAAGGATGAGATCTAAACAAAATAAATATGATCAGGTATACCAGGGCGCGGCTAAGTGCCTTCTCATCACATTGATATTTTTTACCATTACAAGTTCCTTTGCTCTGGCGCAAAATCAATCCGACACAGGCAGAATATTGAAGAAGGTAACTGTGACCGCAGAAAAAAAACAGAATCCCTATACTGCGATTGTTCCCGTTCAGATATTAAATCATGAGGCATTACAGCTAATCAATGCTGAAAACATTGCTGAAGCATCCAAATATTTTTCTGGTGTACTAATTAAAGATTACGGAGGCATCGGGGGGCTGAAAACAATTTCCGTTAGAAGTCTGGGCGGATTGAATACAGGTTTGGTTTATGACGGTATAACTATTGCCGACGCACAAACCGGCCAGGTTGATCTGAGTAAATTTTCCACAACCTTTGTACAGAGTCTTGAGTTGGATCAGGCAAATCCTCCAAAGATTCTGGCACCCGCAAGAATTTTTTCATCAGCTTCCATTCTTTCTTTCTCCAGCTACGCTTTCAATACCACAAACTTCACACAAAAAAAATGGCTTGCAGGTATAAATGCAGGGTCATTTGGATTATGGCAACCATATGCCGGGTTGTATTTACCAATGTCAAAATCTATGATCGTTAGCGCTAATGCAGAAGCAACCTGGGCGAAAGGAAATTATCCCTATTATATCAACAATGGTATGTTTTCACAAAAAGCATATCGTTCCAATTCCGATATCAAATCCTTTCAGGGAGAAGTTAATACGGCTAATATGTTTGCTGACAGTTCAACATTACAAATCAAGATCTGGAGTTATAATTCGGACAGAGGATTACCCGGAAGTATTATTTTCTTCAATGACATATCTGTACAGCGCCTGGAAGATAAAGATTACTTTATTCAAAGCCGTTACCTGAAAAAATTAAGTACCAGTACTTCATTACTTATTTCCGCAAAATACAGTTCAATGTATACCAGGTATACTGATCCGAACTTCCTGAATAATGCAGGTGGGTTAGACGACCGCTATACTCAAAATGAAATCTATGGAAGCATCGCTGTAAGTCATCGAATGGGGCAATACTTTTCTTTTTCGCTTGCTTCAGATCTTGCATCTACGCATCTTACTGCAAATATTAATGCTTTTGCTACTCCAACGCGAACGAGTTTATGGAACAATCTTGCTGTACAATTCAATAAATCGCATTGGCAGTTAAGCGCTTCTATTTTAAATACAAATATCAACGACCAGACAGTCAATGGAAAATCAGCGTCAAATAAAAATGAATTCACGCCGGCATTGGAGGCCGGATATAAAACGAGCCCTCAAAGCCCTTTTCTTTTTCGCTTCTTTTACAAGGATATTTTCCGGATGCCGACTTTTAACGATCTATACTACACCTATAATATTAACATCAACCCCAAACTACTTCCGGAATATTCAGTACAATATGATGCAGGCCTGACCTATTCCAAAAATTATAAAACTGCACTAAAGCAAATCAGCTTTAGTCTTGACGGTTATTACAATAATATAAAGGATAAAATAATTGCTGTTCCATCACAAAATTTATTTATATGGATAATGGAAAATCTCGGAAAAGTTCAAATAAAAGGGATCGATATAAATGCTGAAGCAAATGGAAAATTTTCTTCAAGATCAGGATGGTCGGGAAGGATTGCATATACCTGGCAGGAGGCACTCGATGTAACTGATCCCACCAGCGCTCAATATAAAAATGAGATTCCATATACCCCGGTTCATTCCGGTTCCGCCCTGGCAGCATTTAATTATAGAAGTTGGAGTGCAGGCTATAGTATTTTATTCTCCAGCAGCAGATATACGCTTGGCGAAAATGATCCATCCAATCTGCTGCCGGGCTGGAACACCCAGGACATTTTTATAGGCTGGCAGATCAGCAAAGTTGATTTCCATGCGGTAATAAAAGGAGAAGTGAATAATATTTTCAATGAGCAATATGATGTTATCAACTATTATCCTATGCCCGGCAGGTCATATAAATTAAGCGTTACTATTAATAACTTATAAAACTTCAATAATGAATAAGAACAAATTATCCGTGATAGTCATCACTCTGATCAGTTTTATTTTTTCCTGTAAAAAAAATGATACTCCAGCCCCTGTTACTCCTAAAGTAACTACCGGGCTATATATTCTCGACCAGGGGCTTTATGGCGCAAATAACACGATGCTGACTTATTATGACTTTTCGAGTGCGACGCCGACCACGGATTATTTTAAAAATATCAATGGATTCGGACTGGGCGATACCGGAAGCGATTTCATCATATATGGAGGCAAAGTATATATCGTTATGAATGTTTCGGGGTATGTAGCTGTTGCGAATGCCTTTAATGCGAAGTTCATAGATACTATTGATTTTAAAAACGCAGGTGTTAACCGAGGACCTGAAAATATAGCAGGTGCCGGAAGTAATGTATTTGTCTCTTCCACAGATGGAACAGTTGCAGTTATTGATACAGCTACTCTTACGATTCAAAAATTTATTACGGTCGGATCAAACCCTGCACAGATGATTGTTTCAGGAAATAATTTATATGTAAGCAATACCGGAGGATTCAGTGCCACTTTCGATTCGACTGTATCCATTATTGATTTGACTTCACTTACAGAAACAGGAAAAATTACTGTGGGAACTAACCCCGGAAGCATTGCCGCAGATAATTCAGGAAATCTCTATGTTGCCTGCACTGGTGACTATGGATCTATTTCACCTAGTCTGGTTAAGGTGAGTTTGAGTACAAATAAAGTGATCTTATCTGTTGACAGTGCCGCAGGTACCATCCGATACTATAATAATGGATTATTTACAACTGGCGGTTACCTTGGTTCTGCCAATGTAGGTTTTTTAAATCCCAGTGATTTCAGTGCGATGAGGCCATCTTTTGTAACAGATGGAACTGTTGTTGTTAATCCTTACGGATTGGATATAGACCCGGCTACAGGTGATGTATATGTGGGTGACGCAATAGATTATATTTCTTCCGGCAAGGTCTATTGCTTTGATAAAAATGGTAAAATGAAATTCAATTTTTCCACGTCACCCGGGATCAGTCCCATTAGAACGCAATTGATTCAGCAATAAGATTTCTGGGCTGATTGGAATATCTTTGGGCGCGAATCGGAAACGTATTTAAAAACAGCATATGCAATCAGAATTTAATGAGTTGCTAACGGTAACTTTTACCCTGTTTGCTGTTATTGATATCGTTGGTTCGATTCCCTTGCTTTTGTCGCTAAAAAAAAAGATGGATGGTATAAAGGAACTCAAGGCCACTCTTATTTCGGGAGGCCTGATGATCCTGTTTTTATATCTCGGTGAACCCTTTCTTCATGTCCTTGGGGTGGAGACTCATTCCTTTGCCGTTGCAGGTTCCATAGTAATTTTTATTCTCGGGCTCGAAATGGTATTGGGTATAGAATTTTTCAAGAGTGAGAAGGGGGCTTCATCTTCAGTGGTAGTTCCCATTGCATTTCCCCTGATTGCCGGATCGGGTACACTTACAACGATTATTTCTTTAAAAGCGAACTATAATGAAAGTATGCTATTAATTGCCATTCTCATTAATCTTATAATTGTATTTATAGTATTAAAATCACTTAATTTAATAGAGCGGATTTTGGGTCCAGGCGGAATGGTTGCAATACGTAAATTTTTTGGTGTAATATTGTTGGCCATAGCTGTAAAAATCTTCAGCAGCAATGTACCCGGATTAATCAAATAGGCCTCGTCGTACAATGGATAGTATAAGAGTTTCCGAAGCTCCAGATCCAGGTTCGATTCCTGGCGAGGCCACTTCCTTTTAAATTTATTAACATTAAGATGTCTGTTATAATAGAAACAGAACGGTTAAACCTGCATACCTGGACGAATGAAGATACCGTGCCATTTATAGAAATGTGTGCTGACCGGAAGGTAATGGAATTCTTATCTGAACCACTTACACCTGACGAGGCAAAGACTACCATCAGAAGAATAAAAGATCATTTTAAAAAACATGGATTTGGATTATATGCTCTTGAGAAAAAAGATACGAAATCTTTCATCGGATTCACTGGTTTTATGATACCCAATTTTGAGCATTATTTTACACCATGCATTGAAATTGGCTGGCGAATAAAAAACGATGAATGGAAACAGGGATACGCCACTGAAGCAGCAAAAGCCTGTCTAAATTTTGGATTTAAAAAACTTGGATTTGAAAAAGTATATTCTTTTACCTCCATCCACAATCTGGCATCACAGCGCGTAATGCAAAAAATCGGGCTGCATAATAAAGGAAGATTTTATCATCCTTTACTGGATCCTAATCATTTCCTATGTGAACACCAACTCTATTGTATAGCGAAAAATGAATTTGATCAATTTTTCAAATTGTGAGTAAATAAAGGGTTTACGGTATACCAGGCAATAGCCGGGAAAAAAACCATAGGAACGGCGAGACCGGGAAAAAGTTCAGGGAGTTGCACGTTTAATGGCAGCGTAATTGAAATCGGAATCATTACAGCAGCAAAAGAGAATATGGAAAACAAAAAATTAAAAATGATATCTCCTTTCTTTTTAAGCCATTTGATGAGTCCATAATTTACCAGCGAAGCCACCAAACAAATGAGTAGACTAAGTCCTAAGATTCTTTGCAAATCCAGCACTTTCGAGAAATCCGTTTCAGTTGCAAAAAAATAAATTCGCTTGTAAAGAATGGCAGCTACCGCGGATAGTATACTTGCCGTCAGACCATGAAAAAATACCCTTTTAAACATAGTCGATTATTTTGTAACCGGTACCGAAATTTCCACTTTAAAACTACTGGCACCGTGATTTGGTTCCGCCGTGTTGATATTATAATCCAGGCGATTTATAGTAAAAGATGCTTTAAAAGTATTATCCTGGAAAGTAAAAGGAATATCCATTTCTTTTTGCACTCCATGCATGTTCAGTGTACCCTTCGTTTCATATCCGTCGGCAGTCTTTGCAATGGCTGATGAAGTAAATTCGATTATGGGATATTTTTCTGCATCAAACCATTTTTCACTTTTTGCATGCGTATTTTTCATTCCATTACCGGTATTGATTGTGGCCACATCAATAGTAACGTCAAATTTTGAACTGGTTAGGTCATTGGGATCAAAACTTATGGTGCCCTTCATTCCTCCGAATTGACCTGAAGGATCCCCACCGTCAAACTTAACAAAAGCAGCATCCACTATTTTCCAATCCTGCACTTTAAAAACAGTAAAAGCGGAGCCAATTATAAGCATCATAGCGACCATAGGATAAATGAGTTTTTTCATAACGTTTGTTTTTGTCTTAGCAATTTTTTTAGAATCTAAAAATATTATACTATGAGTTAACCAGAAGTAAATTGAGGCAAAAAAGGTAAATGTTGAGACGAAACCGGATAATTCACACTTTTCAAATGATTCAGGCTATCTCTATTTAGTATTCAGAATGAGTTTAAAGGGTTGCAAAGAGAATTGTAGCCAATTTGCAGAAATTTTATAGGTAGGGAGACTTCATTATATACCCACAATTAGTTCAAAGTCCGGAGCACAGAATTTAAACAATAAATTCAACTAACTGTAATAATGGAGAGTACAATTATTTAAGTTTATAATTTAGAAATATGAAACTGGCATTAATTGGAGCGAATGGTAAAATAGGTTCCAGGATCTTACAGGAAGCCCTTAACAGGGGACATTCAGTGACAGGGATTTCCCGAAATCCGGATTATAGTATTATAAATAAAAAACTAACCTGGGTAAAAGCCGATGTTTTAGATCCGGACGCTCTGGCAACTGCAATAAAAGGGCATGATACGGTTATCAGCGCATTTGGCATAGACTGGCACAGACCGGATACTTACCACCTGTTCAGTAATGCAGCCAGGTCGTTGATTGATGCAGCTAAAAAAGTCGGTGTGAAGCGTGTAATTAATGTGGGAGGAGCAGGAAGTCTGGAAGTTGCACCAGGTCTCCAACTGGTAGACACTCCCTCCTTTCCTGAAACATGGCGAAAAGGAGCGGACGAACAAAGAAAATCATTGGAAATTTTTCGCACTGAAAAGGATCTGGACTGGACTTTTTTCAGTCCTGCCATTATAATTGAACCTGGTCCGCGTACTGGTAAATTTCGAATTGGAAAGGACAACCCTGTATTTGACGAAAAAGGAAACAGCACAATAAGCTATGATGATTATGCAGTAGCCCTGATTGATGAGCTGGAAAATCCCCGTTTCATAAAGCAACGTTTCACAATCGGTTATTAATAATCGTGAAAATACTGTCAAAAGAGTATAAAAATCCATCAGCCTTTGGCCCCGGACTTATGCTTAAGGTATTTATTGTAAGTAATTACCCTTATTTTTCTGGCTGTTTTAACAATCATTTTTGAATGAGGGAGAATATTTTTCCTGAGTGAACGTTTTCAGAAGGATAAATTCCCATTCATTGTGATAATTGGTTAAAAATTTTATCTTGTAAGGCCAATAAATCCTTATGAAGCAACTACTTCTCCTATCTTTTTTCTTTCATTTACATAGCGAGGCTCCGCTTATTAAGGCGGATTATCCTACTATAGATCTGATGACAGTTCGCACTGATCCATGGGTTATAAATCTCCAGAGGGTAATTTACTATACAGATACCTGTTATGCCGTTCAATTCAGGGACCAGTCCATCCTGAATGCCGTAATTGTTAAAACCCTGGATTTAGAAACATTGGAACAATTGAAATATTTCAGAGAAGGCCTGGCTACATTAAAAAAAGGCAATAATGGAGATGTTGCTGAATTCAGGAATTATTCAATTAAAAAAGTTGGCACTAAGAAAGAAAATTCATGGTACATTTTAAGTTACGATGGTGCTGTGACGAATTTTCAGGAGACACAGGTTAACCGGATGATATATATTATTAATAATTTTATTTCAAGTCAAAATTGATTCTTCATTTAAAAATCCAAAACGTTTGTATGAAAAAGTTCTTATTGTTAATCCTTTTATCACCCCTGGTAATGAAGGCACAATTTAAAATTGTAAATTCAGCAACTATCAATATTGTAGATGTCAGGCAGGGTACCTGGCCGATCAGTTTGCAAAGAATCACTAAACCAACAGACACCTGTTATGTGCTTCAGTTCCGTACACAGGAATTCAATAATTCTGTAATTATAAAAAACACTGAAGTTCCGCGACCTGGGACAGTTAAAATATTTTCAGCAGGGCCTGGCCGCTTTAAAAGCCGGCAATAATGGTGACGTGGCAGAATTCAAGGACTATACGATTAAACGTGTAGACGTTTACAAAGAAGGGATTTCTTATATACTTACCTGTGACGGAGGGTTAACCAATTTTCAACAGCCGGAAGCAGACAGGATGATTGCAGCAATTAATAAACAATAAGATATTTTTTCATTGAGGCAGCCGGTTGCGTAAAATCCCATAAAGTAAAGTTCCTGCCAGCGCACCGGCAACTACCATCAGCATGACTGTATAACCCTGACCGAGTAAAACAAAAATAGGGCCCGGACATGCACCTGTTAATGCCCAGCCCATTCCAAAAATAGATCCACCGATCAGGTATTTTTTCCAGCGTTTATCTTTCTCTAAAAACTTAATTGGCATCCCATCTGTATCCCGGAGGTTAAATTTTTTTATAACAGCAATCAAAATGATACCTGATAAAACAGCAGTACCAATAATTCCGTACATGAATATGGATTGAAACCGGAACATTTCCTGGATTCTGTACCAGGAAACTGCCTCTGATTTTGTCATAATAATGCCGAAAAGAATGCCAGTAAGAATATATTTAATTGCTTTCATTAATCTTCATTTAAAAATAATAGGGAACAGAATAAACGTTGCAAATAATCCGCCGATAAAAAATCCTATTACGGCGATTAACGAAGGCAACTGAAGGTTGGATAGTCCAGTTATGGCGTGACCGGAAGTGCAGCCTCCGGCATATCGTGTTCCAAAGCCGATTAAAAATCCACCACCCAGGAATAGTAGCAGCCCCTTCCCTGTTAATAAATAACTCCAGTTAAAAATAGATCCGGGTTCGATATTTCCGTCGAACGGAATATTTAGTTTCCTGAGATCCGCAACAGTTGCTGCTGAAAGAGAAAGTGGTTGAGGTGATTGCAAATAATGTGCGGCAATATATCCACCGACAATGGAACCTGCCAGGAACCATAAATTCCAGTGTTGGCTTTTCCAATCGAATTTGAAATAATTCACCTTTCCCCCAAAACCCATCATGGAACAGATATTCGTCAGATTTGCCGAAAACCCAAAAGTCTTTCCTGAAAAAAGAAGTATTGCCAGGACCAGGGCAATTGCGGGGCCTGAGACATACCAGGGCCAGGATTGACTAAGAAATGTAATCATATTTTTATTGATAACTGTTTACAGATTACACTTGAAAGTTATCGTTAAGCGTTTAGCGTTATGCTTTAAGCTTCAGGCTTTAGGCTTTAGGCTTAATAAGTTTACGTTTTAAAAGATTCCTGGTTTCCTGAAGAGATTCAAGATCGGGAAAAGCATCCTTAGGAACCAGGAAGAACGACCTGCTGTTGAAATACAAATGAAAAAAAAATGGTGATTCAAGGTAACTGCTGAATTCCTTCCAGGACCAGGCATGTGATCCAAGTTCTGTTTGCAATATTACCTCGTGATCATTAATATTCATACTGAACTTGTCCTGGAAAGTCTGCGATTTCTTATAAATACTAAGCGGTAGCAAAGTCCAGAAAGTCAGTAACAATATAAACCATAAGAAGGAAAATAAAAGGAAAGATATAGGCTGTATTCTGTGCAGATAGAAAAGTATGGCACTCAGAATGGTAAAAATGTTTACGATGATCAAAAGAAATTTAATTTCAGGTCGGGAAATAAAGTGATGTCTCAATGCGCTCATCACTTGTTTTTTATCATACTGAAAATGAATTACCATTTCAATGCATTAATTGTTTTTGGGAAATACTTCAGCTATGCTACCTTCTTTCCAATACATTGGAGAAACTGATGTGACATCAGACCCCGGCGGAAGTGACTGCGCACATGCAAATAGAGTATGTATAAAAAAGAAAATCAACCAAAGCTTTTTCATGTCTGCACATTGGGTTCACAATGTACAAAGAAGCGCAATGATTGATGAAATTCGAAAAGCTGGAATTTTATTATCTCATATTCTTACAGCTGTTGTAGTGATGGGTAGCTGCATCATAAGGCGTTATAGAACGGTTACAGGAATACAACAGAGTTAAGAGTAGTGCCAGGGCCAGGATCTTTTTCATGGTTTTCATTTGAGGTTAAGAATAAACGGTTACAGGGTACATAAAATTGCTATTATCATATTCAATTTCCCTGCCAATCTGGGGGAATTTTTCCCGGAATGGGACAACGGACAACGGATGACGGATGACGGTTGACAGTTGACGGTCGACCGATTAATTTTAAAATCAAAATGCTTTAAGCGTTGGGCTTTAAGCTTTAGGCTTTAATAAAAGAACCCCGCATAGAAATGCGAGGTTCATGGTTAAGTAAAACCGTCCAAAGTATTTTTAATGAACTAACTACAGCCCATGCTGTTTCCGCAGTTCAGACATTTATAACAGGTTCCGCTGCGGATGGTGATATGTCCACAGGTATTGCAGGCCGGGGCATCGCTTTGCATACTTTTCGCTGCTGCATTTACTGAATCGAGGCCGGACTCCATTTTCATATTTTTAACCGACGTTTTTACCTGCATTGGATTTACCAGAGAAACAGGTGGTTTAGCCACAATACGCACTTCACTTAATTCAGGCGTTTTTTTTTCCTGCTCTGCTACCGGCTGATCCCATTCGGCCGTACCCGTATTCATCACTTCGGGTTTATCGAGCACGTGTACGAGATCCGTCCTTCCCAGATATTCATAGGCCATTGAGCGGAAGATAAAGTCCACAATGGAAGTCGTGCTTTTGATATTTGGATGATCCACCATACCCGATGGTTCAAATCTTGTGAACACAAACTTCTCTACGAATTCTTCGAGGGGAACACCATATTGAAGCCCAATGGAAATGGCGATCGCGAAACAATTCAGCATACTTCTCATCGTAGCGCCCTCCTTGGCCATATCGATAAATATTTCACCAAGTGAGCCATCGGAATATTCTCCTGTCCTGAGGAAAATTACCTGTCCATTGATCTTTGCTTTTTGTGTAAAGCCTCTTCTTTTAGGAGGCAGTGTTCTTCGTTCAACGATTGTTGCCAGTTCCCTTTTTAATTTTGTATCCGGAGAAGCCTGAACTCTTTTCTGAACTTCCAGTAATAATTCCTGTACAGTAAGTTTACTCATATCAACAATATGAGGTTCCATAGCAGGAAGGGGTTCGTTGGGAATGGTAGCTTTTACTTCTTCAGACGTTTCTGCTTTTTTCTTTTTATCAGATTTATTACTAAGAGGCTGCGAAAGTTTGGAACCATCACGATAAAGCGCGCATGCTTTCAGGGCCAGTTTCCAACTGAGCAGGTAGGCATCAGCAATTTCATCTATGCTGGCTTCGTTAGGCAGGTTAATGGTTTTCGAAATAGCGCCGCTGATGAAAGGCTGTACGGCACTCATCATACGAATATGACCATGAGCATGAATAAAACGTTCTCCGATTTTTCCGCATTTATTGGCACAATCGAAAACAGGCAGATGTTCCTTCTTCAAATAAGAAGCACCTTCAACCGTCATCGTACCACAGATATAATCATTCGCTTCGGCGATTTCATCATCACTGAATCCAAGTGCTTCAAGCAGGCTCCACTCGAAATTATAATATTGTTCTGCCTGGAAACCCAGACGTTGTAAACATTCTTCTCCCAGATTATATACATTGAATACAAAACCAATTTCGAAAGCAGATGCTACGGCATTATCCAGTTTTTTAATTTCTTCCGCAAAAAATCCTTTTTCACTTAGGGTCTGATGATTGATATATGGGGCACCGGCAAAAGTTCCTGCACCCACGGCATATTTCACGATGGAATCAATTTCCTTTTCCGCATAACCCATATTTCTCAGGGCCGCCGGAACCGACTGATTGATTATTTTAAAATATCCGCCTCCCGAAAGTTTTTTGAATTTGACAAGTGCAAAATCGGGTTCCACGCCAGTTGTATCACAATCCATCACGAGACCGATGGTTCCGGTAGGTGCAATAACCGTTGCCTGTGCATTCCGGTATCCATATTTTTCACCTAACTGAACGGCATCATCCCAGGCCTTTGTGGCTGATTTCAACAGATAATCGGGACAATATTTTGCTTTAATGCCCTGTGGTTTAATTTCCAGTTTTTCATACTCATCAGCGTCATAGGCAGCAAGACGATGATTACGCATCACGCGAAGCATGGCTTCCCTGTTTTCTTCAAATTTTGGGAACGCCCCCATCACCGCTGCGATTTCCGCGCTGGTCCTGTAAGAAATGCCCGTCATGATGGCACTGATCGCTCCTGCAATCCCTCTTGCCTCCTCACTATCGTAAGATATGCCCATAACCATGAGCATGGAACCCAGATTGGCATATCCAAGTCCAAGGGTACGGTAATCATAAGATAGTTGTGCTACTTCTTTGGATGGAAACTGGGCCATCAAAACAGAAATTTCGAGTACTGTTGTCCATAAACGACAGGAATACTCAAATCCTTCCACATCAATAATATTCGTGGTTTCGTCATAGAACCTGCGGAGGTTTACAGAAGCCAGATTACAGGCTGTGTTATCCAGAAACATATACTCGGAGCAGGGGTTGGAAGCCCGGATACGGCCACCATTAGGGCAAGTATGCCACTCATTAATAGTAGTGTCGTATTGGGTACCCGGGTCAGCACAACGCCATGCAGCGTACGAAATCTGGTTCCAAACTTCCTTGGCAGGAATCTTTTTCATGATTCTTCCATCACTTCTTGCTTTCAATTCCCAGTCCTCATCGTTTTCCAGCTTTTCAAAAAATGAATTAGGAATCCTTACTGAATTATTTGAATTCTGTCCGCTGACAGTTTTATATGCTTCTCCTTCGTAATCGCTGGCATATCCGGCAGCAATCAATGCTGCCACTTTTTTCTCTTCCTCCATCTTCCAGTTGATGAAGTCCATAATTTCAGGATGATCCAAGTCAAGACAAACCATCTTGGCTGCACGGCGCGTTGTACCACCTGATTTAATTGCGCCTGCAGCACGGTCACCAATTTTGAGAAAACTCATCAGGCCACTGGAAGTTCCGCCGCCACTCAGTTTTTCTCCTTCATCCCGTATATTGGAAAAATTCGTTCCTACTCCTGATCCGTATTTGAAAATACGAGCTTCCCGTACCCAGAGATCCATAATACCGCCATCATTAACCAGATCATCTTCAACACTCAGAATGAAACACGCATGGGGCTGGGGACGTTCATATGCAGATGTGGATTTTTTCAGAAGTCCGTCTGCCTGATCCACATAATAATGCCCCTGTGGCTTTCCGGTGATACCGTAGCTTTCATATAGTCCGGTATTAAACCACTGGGGACTGTTAGGAACACAGGCCTGATTGAGAATGGAATAAACCAGTTCTTCATAAAAAATGGTTGCATCCTTTTCAGAAGTGAAATAGCCATAACGTACGCCCCAAACCTTCCAGCAATTCGCCATTCTATGGGCTACCTGTTTAACCGAAGTTTCGCGACCCATACTGCCATCTGACAGAGGCACACCGGCTTTTCTGAAATATTTCTGAGCGAGGATATCAGTAGCTATCTGACTCCATCCTTTGGGTACTTCAACGTTAGTCATCTCAAATACAATTTCCCCGGAAGGATTGCGAATAACAGAACTGCGGTAATCATATTCAAACTGATCAAATACATGAATGTCGTCGCGCGTATAACGCCGCCTGAATTGCAAACCGGTCGCAGATTGCGTATGAGTGGCCATATAATGGAATTACTTTATGTGGTTAGGAAATCGTTAGTCTATTAACAAATTGTTAAGCAGGAATCGAAAGTATTTTTTCATTTCCAATTTTCCTCCTGTTCATTTTCCACACCTGTGGAAAAAAACGGTTGATAAATCATGAATCGCAGTCCTGTATTCATTGATTTGATTTATGCACAAAATTATCCGCATTGTTCACAATATAAATTTTGGTAAAACCCAAATAATCGTTTACCTGCACCCTATGTACAACGTTTCGGAAAGCGGGAAAGTTTTCGCACATTTGCAAGGTAATCAGCCACATGAATGACGTGATTTATTCTGCATTACTGCTAAAAAAAAGATCCAGGCGTAAGTCCTTCGCCCTCCTCATCGACCCTGATAAAGTAGAACCTGCCAGAACCGCAACGCTTATCGGGATGGCTGTAGAAGCCCGGGTGGATTACCTGTTTGTTGGCGGAAGCCTGGTAGTTTCTGATCATCTGGACCAGGTTGTTCAGCAGATAAAGGCTCATTGTAAAATTCCCATTATCCTTTTTCCAGGAACCCCTTCCCAGGTATCTCCTTTTGCTGATGCGCTTCTTTATTTATCCCTGATATCCGGAAGAAACCCTGAATTATTAATCGGTCAACATGTTGTTTCGGCTCCCGCTGTCCGGAAAAGCGGTCTGGAAATCATTTCCACCGGATATATGGTTATTGACGGAGGCGCTCCTACAACAGTTTCTTATATAAGTAATGCCCTGCCTATTCCTGCCGATAAAAATGAAATTGCACTCTGCACAGCGATGGCCGGTGAAATGCTTGGCATGAAGCTTATCTATATGGATGCCGGCAGCGGAGCGAGAAGGCCCATTTCGACTGAGATGATCGAGCGTGTATCGTCTCATATTGAAATTCCCCTGATTATTGGGGGTGGAATCCAGGATCCTGAGAAGGTTTACCTCAATGCTAAAGCGGGTGCTGACATGATTGTGGTAGGAAATGCGATAGAAAAGGACCCTTCGTTGCTTGCGGAAATGGCAGGCGCACTACATTCCGTGTCTGTTCAATAACACGACACGCACATTGTTAAGATTCAGCTCTTTCCGTCAAAAAATATCTGAAAATTTCAGGAAAAGCCGTTACTTTGTAATGTTAACAACTCTAGTAATCACATTTTTTCAAAAAATGAAAAAAAACTCACCCATATCAGTCCTCACCGGAGTGGTATTGCACGCCTTCAATAAGCGTGGGTTTTTTGTAGCGCCCCTCTGCGTTATTTTTTCTGTTCGTCCCATTCCCTTTTGGGTACGACGTTGATATTTACCATCCATAGTATTCCGTCAGGACCTATGCCCGTATTCAGCCGGCCTGCAAATTCAATGACCCCGTCATTGTCATTCATTTATCTCACGTATTCATTCAATGGAACAAGAACAAAAGTTCAAGATACTAATCGCAGATCCTTCTCATCAGGACTTTGCACAGATCATTTGTGATGAAATGGAATCTTCCGCCAAAGCACGCGGAACCGGAATTGCAAAAAGAAGCCCTGAGTATATCAAGGAAAAAATGCGTGAAGGAAAAGCTGTGATTGCTTTTACCGAAGACGACATTTGGGCCGGTTTCTGTTATATCGAAACCTGGAGCCATGGCGAATATGTCGCTAATTCCGGATTAATCGTGGCGCCTGTTTTTCGAAAAAGCGGACTGGCAAAAAATATCAAGAAAAAGATTTTTGATCTGAGCCAGAAATTATATCCGGGAGCCAAACTTTTCGGGCTTACCACCGGCCTTGCTGTCATGAAGATCAATTCAGACCTGGGTTATGAGCCCGTTACTTATTCGGAACTCACACAGGACGAAGCTTTCTGGGCTGGTTGCAAAAGCTGTGTGAATTATGAAATTCTCATGAGTAAGGAGAGAAAAAACTGTATGTGCACTGCTATGCTGTATGATCCAAAAGATCAGAAACCAAAAGAAACTGCGCAAGACTTCGTACAGCACAGCAAACTCTATGAACGTTTCATGAAAATCAAACAATGGGGCTTGCTGAAAAACCTGCTGCGTAAGGAAAAAGTAGATATGCTAATGGCGGATCTTGGCCTTATCCGCATTAATAAACTCAAAAAAGGAAAGCTGGCTAAATAAAATCCGTCAAGATTAATGAATAAAGAAAATAAAAAAGTTGTCTTAGCATATAGTGGCGGACTCGACACTACATATTGCGCCATTTATCTAAGGAAGATCAAAGGGCTGGAAGTTCATGCCCTTACAGTAAATACTGGCGGATTCAGTAATGAAGAATTGAAAGCCATTGAAAAAAGAGCAAAGGATCTCGGTGTTGCTTCTTTTAAATCAGTTGACGTTACCGAGAATTATTACCATTCGTGTATCCGTTTCCTGGTATTTGGAAATGTGCTGAAGAATGCAACCTATCCTCTCAGCGTGAGTGCTGAAAGAATGGTTCAGGCTATAGCGGTGGCAAAATACGTGGAAGAAATTGGTGCTGCCTATGTAGCTCACGGAAGCACAGGCGCAGGAAATGATCAGGTTCGCTTTGATATGGTTTTTACGGGTATGGTACCTGAAGCGACGATTCTTACCCCAATTCGTGATTTAAAACTTAGCCGCGAACAGGAAATTCAATTTCTGAAAGAGAATGGCGTGGAGATGAATTTTGAAAAAGCAAAATACAGCATTAATAAAGGTCTTTGGGGAACTTCTGTGGGAGGCAGGGAAACATTGAATTCGAAAGATTATTTACCGGAAGACGCATGGCCAACGCCTTTAACAGAACATGCAACAAAAAAAATCAGTCTCAGGTTCGAAAAAGGAGAATTGAAAGCAGTCAACGATAAATCCTTTGATCATCCGGTTCGGGCCATTCAATTTCTGCAATCTATTGCACAGCCTTACGCGATCGGAAGGGATATTCATGTGGGTGACACTATTATCGGAATCAAGGGCCGGGTTGGTTTTGAAGCCGCGGCTCCACTTATCATAATTAAAGCACATCACCTTCTTGAAAAACATACTTTAACTAAGTGGCAGTTATACTGGAAAGATCAGCTTGGCAGCTGGTATGGAAACTGGTTACACGAAGGGCAAATGCTAGATCCCACCATGCGTAATATCGAAAAATTCCTGGAAGATTCGCAATCAACTGTTTCAGGAAATGTATTTATAACACTGGAGCCATATCGCTTTACGGTTACCGGAATTGAAAGTGAACATGACCTGATGAGCAGCCGGTTCGGATCCTATGGGGAAATGAATAGTGGCTGGACAGGCGATGATGTAAAAGGATTCGCAAAAATCTTCGGTAATCAAACAGCCATATACCATAAAATCAACGAAGCCGGCAATAAAACCAAATGAAAAAAATCAGGATTGGCATAACAGGTGGCGCCGGATATACGGGTGGGGAACTGATCCGCATCCTGTTTTATCATCCAAATACAGAACTCGTGTTTGTGCAAAGCAAGAGTCATGCTGGACAATTCCTGTCTGATGTACATCAGGACCTGGCCGGTGAAACAGATTTTCGGTTTTCTGAAAACATTTCCGGGGATATCGATATTCTTTTTCTTTGTGTCGGTCACGGAGAAGCCAGGAAATTCCTGATGGAGAACCAGGTGAATCCGGAAATTCGTATTATAGATTTATCCCAGGACTTCAGGCTTGAATCCCACAATCGTTTAACCCATTCCGGTAAACCCTTTGTTTACGGCCTGCCTGAACAAAACAGGAATGAAATAAAATCTGCACATAATATTGCAAATCCCGGATGTTTTGCAACCGCTATTGAATTAGGGCTTCTTCCATTGGCGCAACGGGGATGGTTAAGCGAAGTATATTGCACGGGTATTACAGGATCCACAGGAGCAGGTCAGGGTTTGAATTCAACTTCTCATTTTTCCTGGCGGGCCAACAATATTCAGGCTTACAAAACGCTTACTCATCAGCACCTTGCTGAAATAAACCAATCTCTGAATCAGTTTCAGAATGGATTCGGAAGCAGTAATCTCCATTTCGTTCCATGGAGAGGTGATTTTACCCGTGGGATTTTCGTCAGTTCCCAGATGAAAATCAATCAGGATCTGTCTGATTTAATAAAATTATATAAAGATTTCTATGAAGACCATCCATTTACGGTAGTCAATGAAAATCCTGTTTTTTTAAAACAGGTCGTTAACACCAATAAGTGCATCATTCAATTGGAAAAACAGGGCGATCTGTTAGTTATTCATTCCGTAATTGACAATCTGCTTAAGGGTGCCAGCGGGCAGGCTGTTCAAAATATGAATCTTATGTTTGGTTTGGATGAAACAAAAGGACTTGAATTTAAAGCGAGTTATTTCTAGGCCTAAAGCCCAAAGCTTAAAGCCTAAAACTTATAGGTCACTTTTAATATGATAATTCAAATACGGTCATCAAAATTTTAATTAATATTCTTTAAACATTTATTCTGGTTTTAGGCTTTAAGCTTTGGGCTTTAGGCTGATAAAAAATTTATTATGAAACTCTTCGATGTATATCCCATAAATGAAATCACCATCACCCGTGCAAAAGGCTCCTATTTATGGAACGATGCCGGCCAGCAATACCTCGATATGTATGGGGGCCATGCAGTAATCTCTATCGGTCATACACACCCGCATTTTGTTTCCAGGATTACTCATCAGCTGAATCAGGTGGCTTTTTATTCCAATTCAATAAAAATCCCTTTACAGCAGGAACTGGCAGACAAACTAGGTAAGATTTCCGGTAAAGATGATTTTCAGCTTTTCCTTTGTAATTCTGGAGCAGAAGCAAATGAAAATGCAATGAAACTCGCATCTTTTTATAATGGAAGAAAAAAAATAATTGCTTTCAGTAAGTCTTTTCATGGAAGAACCTCCCTGGCAGTTGCCACTACGGATAATCCGGCAATTGTGGCTCCTGTTAACCAAACTGAAAATGTAGTCTTTCTCCCCTTTAATGATGAAACAGCGCTGGAAAAATATTTTGCTGATCATGGTGAAGAGGTTGCTGCTGTGATCATAGAAGGTATCCAGGGTGTTGGGGGAATCAATATCGCAAACGATTCATTCCTTCAAAAAATAAGATCTCTATGCACGGCGTATAATGCAATTTTCATCGCAGACAGTGTTCAGTGCGGATATGGAAGGACCGGAACTTTTTTTTCTCATGACCAGGCGGGTGTGAATGCGGATATTTATAGTATGGCAAAGGGCATGGGGAATGGATTTCCGGTAGCGGGAATACTAATAGCCCCGTTTCTAAAGCCCAAACACGGTATGCTGGGAACTACTTTCGGTGGCAATCACTTAGCCTGTGCCGCCGCTCTTGCCGTACTGGAAGTGATCGAAGAGGAAAATCTGATGGAAAATGCAAAATCAACCGGAGAATTCCTTATCAGCAGTTTAAAAAAAATAGATGGACTTAAAAATGTACGGGGCAAAGGACTAATGATAGGATTTGATTTGGAAACTAATCTGAAGGATCTGCGAAAAAACCTTCTGAATAATCAACAGGTATTTACAGGAGAAGCAAAACCCAATATCATCCGTTTGTTACCTTCTCTGGCATTAAGGAAAAAAGAAGCGGAAGAATTCCTGGAATCTCTTCAAGAAGAAATACAAAATATGGTTTCATCATCTAATCTGGTTCATCAGGCATGAAAAATTTTATATCCATAGCAGATGTAACAAACCTGGATAACCTGATCGCAAAAGCACTTCAGTATAAAAAAAATCCATTGGAAGACAAGTTGCTTGGTCAGGGTAAGAAAATAGGCCTCCTGTTTCTGAATCCCAGTCTTCGTACGCGATTTAGTACACAGGTTGCAGCATTGAACCTCGGACTGGAACCGTTGGTATTTAACGTGGATAAGGAAGGATGGGCACTTGAATTTGAAGAGGATGCCATTATGAGTGGAAGCAGTGTGGAGCATATCAAGGACGCGGCCCCCGTACTCGGAAAATATTTTGATATTCTTTGCATTCGTACTTTCCCAACATTAAAAAACCGGGAAGATGATTATAGTGAATTATATATAACGCAGTTTGTAAAATATGCAGGCATTCCTGTTGTAAGTCTCGAAAGTGCCACCCTCCACCCTCTGCAAAGCCTTACAGATATTCTAACAATCACCGAATGTTTAAAAAACACACCGGAGATAAAGAAACCAAAAATTGTTCTCACATGGGCGCCACATGTTAAACCGCTTCCGCAATGTGTTGCTAATAGTTTTGCCCAGTGGATCAATGCCTGGGGCAAAGCAGAATTTGTTATAACACATCCGGAGGATTATGAACTGGATATCAGGTTTACCAAAGGAGCGCGCATATTACATAATCAGGATGCTGCGCTTAAAGATGCTGATTTCGTGTATGTCAAAAACTGGAGCACTTACAATGATTATGGAAAAATGTATACAAATGATCCTGAATGGATGCTTACCAATGAACAATTGCATCTCACAAACAATGCAAAAGTTATGCATTGTCTCCCGGTAAGGAGAAATGTGGAATTGAGTGATGAAGTTTTGGATGGTCCGCAAAGTATTGTAACCATGCAGGCCGGAAACCGGGTCTGGGCAGCGCAATCTGTTCTCAGCGAAATTCTTAAATCCTGATTATGGAAAACCTCTACGTAGTAAAGATCGGAGGAAATATTATTGATGATGATGCATTATTGTCGGTGTTTCTAAAAAAATTTGCCGCTATTAAATCAAAGAAAATCCTTGTCCATGGTGGAGGCAAACAAGCTACAAGACTGGCTGAAAAACTGGGAATTCCCCAACAGTTGATCGATGGCAGGAGGATTACTGACGGGGAAACCCTGAAGATAGTTACTATGGTATATGCCGGATATATTAACAAACATATTGTTGCTGAATTACAATCTTTGGAATGCAATTCTATTGGTATTTCCGGTGCAGATGGAAACAGTATTCTTGCCCACAAAAGAGAAAATTCACAGATCGATTATGGTTTTGCAGGTGATATTGATCGGGTGAATGCCGGCTGGATACGACAATTGTTGGATAGCGGCATCTGCGTTGTAGTATCTTCTATCACGCATGACGGCAAAAATCAGTTGCTGAATACGAATGCAGATACGATTGCGCAGGAAATTGCAAAGGCGATGAGTCCGGCATTTGAAGTCAGCCTGGTATACAGTTTTGAAAAACCGGGTGTATTGCAGGATATTAACGATGAAAACTCCTTGATAAAAAAATTGCATCCAGGTTATTACAAAGATTTAAAAAAAACTGAGAAAATATTTTCCGGTATGATTCCAAAACTGGACAATGCCTTTAAGGCCATTGATGCGGGAGTGAATAAAGTTATTATTGGAAAGGGTGAAGAATTGGATTTACTAATCTCCGGAAAATCCGGCACAATGATCAGTCATGAATAATGTTTCCTTGGAACTTCTGCAGTCAGAAGCCATTGATTTATTAAAGGAGCTTATAGCCACGCCTTCCTTTTCCAAAGAAGAAAATGATACGGCTGATCTGATTTGTGCTTTTTTTGCACGTCATGCAATACCTTTTTCCAGGGTTGGAAATAATATTTATGCCAGGAATGAAAATTATCATAGCTCACGAAAGAGTATATTACTGAACTCTCATCACGATACGGTACGTCCCAACAAGCATTACAGCATGGATCCTTTCATCCCTGTGGTGAAAGATGGAAAATTGTTCGGCCTGGGAAGTAACGACGCTGGCGGATGCCTTGTTAGTCTCGCTGCTGTATTTCTTTATTATTACAGCCACCCCGATCCAAAACATAATATTGTTTTTGCCGCCAGCGCTGAGGAGGAGATCAGCGGGGTGAATGGAATTGAACTGGTACTACCCTATCTGGGTCAGATTGATTTCGGCATTGTGGGTGAACCCACTAAATTGGAAATGGCAGTTGCCGAAAGAGGGCTGATGGTGATTGATTGTGTTGCTTCAGGTCGTCCGGGTCATGCAGCAAGGAATGAAGGAGAAAATGCTCTTTATAAAGCCATTGAAGACATCGAGTGGATTCGCAATTACCGTTTCGAGAAAAAAAAGTGACCTGCTTGGGGAAACGCGCATGAGTGTAACCGTTATAGAGACTGAAAACAAACAACATAATGTGGTACCAGCACAGTGCAAGTATGTAATAGATGTGCGTGTAAATGAACTATATAGTTTTGAGGAAATCCTTGAAGGTTTAAAGGAAAATCTGAAGAGTAGCTTTAAACCACGTACAACACGTATGAAATCCACCTCGATCCCACTGGATCATCCACTGGTGAAATCCGGAATAAGGATTGGGAAAAATTATTATGGCTCGCCTACCACTTCCGATAAAGCGCTGATGCCTTTTCCTGCCTTAAAAATGGGACCAGGGGATTCAGCAAGAAGTCACACGGCAGACGAGTACATTTATATTGATGAAATCAAAGAAGGGATTTCCACATATTTAAAGCTTCTTGATGAGTTTATTTAAGACTGAATTTAACAATGAGGAAATTTGCCATTGTGGAAATGTGGAATTATGAAAATGAAATGTATAATTGAATTAATAATTTTCAATTAAGCTTTGAGCCTTGCGCTTTAAGCCTTAAGCTTAAAAAATGAAACTCTGGGAAAAAAAAGGATCAGATATAAATACTCAGATTGAAAAATTCACAGTGGGTCGTGATCCTGAATTTGACATGATACTGGCCAAATATGATGTACAGGGTTCGATGGCACATGCAAAAATGCTCGAATCAGTACACATGTTAAGTGCTGATGAAGCCCGTTCCATTCAAAAAGAACTGGAAAATATCGAATCGGATATAAAAAATGGAATATTCAATATTGAACCAGGTGTGGAAGATATTCATTCTCAAATAGAGTTGAATCTAACCAGGAAAATTGGCGATGCTGGTAAAAAAATTCATAGCGGCAGGAGCCGTAATGACCAGGTAGCTCTAGACATTAAATTATATCTGAGGGCAGAAATTCTGAATATAAAATCTGAAGTAAAAGATCTTTTTGAATTGCTGATTTCACACAGTCATCAATACAGGAATGATCTGCTTCCGGGATATACGCATTTACAAATTGCTATGCCATCTTCCTTTGGCCTCTGGTTTGGCGCCTATGCTGAAAGTCTGATTGACGACCTTGAAATGCTTGCTGCAGCATATCAGGTTGTAAATAAAAATCCTCTTGGAAGCGGTGCAGGTTATGGTTCTTCCTTGCCACTAAACAGGAAAATGACCACTGAGTTGCTTGGCTTTAACAGTCTGCACTATAATGTGGTTTATGCACAAATGAGCCGGGGTAAAACAGAAAAACTGGTTTCCTTTGGTTTGGCTTCCATCGCTGCAACCCTTTCCCGACTTGCCATGGATTGTTGTTTATATATGAACCAGAATTTTGGTTTTATTTCATTCCCTGACGAACTCACTACCGGCAGCAGCATCATGCCACATAAAAAAAACCCGGATGTATTTGAATTGATCCGGGCCAGGTGTAACCGCATGCAATCTATTCCCAACGAACTCACCCTGCTGATGAATAATCTGCCTTCGGGTTATCACCGGGATATGCAACTCACAAAGGAAATTTTATTCCCTTCTATCGAAGATTTAAAATCCTGCATCAGTATGACTATACTCATGTTAACCCATATCCGGATAAAAAAGGATATTCTCCTGGATGGGAAGTATAAATATCTTTTTAGCGTTGAAGCTGTAAATGAATTGGTAAACCAGGGAGTTTCTTTCAGGGAAGCATATAAAACAATTGGCAACCAGATCCAGTCAGGCAATTTTTCATATGACCAATCAAAACCTCTTAAACACAGCCACGAAGGCAGTCTGGGTAATTTAAATCTTACTGAAATCGGAGCCGAAATGGAAAAGGTATTAGCCAAATTCCTGTAAAAACGGATTTCAATTCTCCAGACTTTAAAAAGGATAATATAATTTTATAAAAAAAATTTATGCTATCATATAAATTTCATCGGCTTCTACTGCCGTTCCTGATCCTTTTGTTCATCGATAGTGTTGCACAAAACAGCACAGATCAAAAAAAACTGGATAAACAGGCCCAATTGAAGAGCATGATCGATTCAAAACATTTTCAGTTCCATGCACTTTCTGCAACTTCTATGAAAGGGAAAACCGTACAGCTTACCAGTGAGTATTCTTTAAAACTTAATAAGGACAGTCTCAATGTTGATTTGCCGTATTATGGAAGATCGTATACTGCAGATTATCCGGGAACAGATGTGTCGGTCCGGTTTAAATCAAATCAGTTCACATATTCCTCAGATAGCACGAAAAAAGGAGGATGGGAAATTACCATCATTCCAAAAAATGAATCGAGGGCCAATAAAATTTATATGGCAGTAACTTCCAGTGGATATTGCACTGTGAATATCAACAGCAATACCCGCCAGTCCATTTCGTATTACGGATATATCAAAGATTATGATGCGCGCTGATTAATCAGTCTTTATACGTTGGGGAGTATCCTGGCCGGAGATAATAGTACCGGCACTCAATCCGATAGCACGAATTATTTCTGTCATGTTATTCAGATCAAGCGTCTCTATTCCATCGCCCTGGGTATGATAATATTTTTCGGAATCCATTTTAGATGTTGAAATGGTATGAGCCGGAACTCCTTTTTTAGCCAGGGTTGCATTGTCGGATCGTAGAAATAATCCCTGCTCCGGATAAGGATCCGGATAAAACTTGAATTGACTATTAGAGAGGTTTCTTTGAAGTATCATACCCATATCTGATTTGTCAAATCCTGTTATATAGGCGGAATTTCTACCCCATTTACTTTCAGTTCCGATCATTTCGATATTGAACATTGCTACCACTTTACGGGGGTCCACCATTTTTGAAAAATATGCTGAACCAAATTCTCCAATCTCTTCAGCAGTAAAAGCTACAAAAATAAGTGTGCGTTCATTATTACGAAGCTCGCTGAAATATTTTGCCAGCGCAATAACGGCTGTGGTTCCAGACGCATCATCGTTCGCGCCATTGTATATTGAATCTCCTTTTGCATCCGGCTTCCCAATTCCAAGATGATCATAATGGGCCGAAAAAATTACATATTCCACGGGTTTTGATTTACCCGGAATAATTCCAACCAGATTAGTCAGGCCCTGTTTTTTTGTTTTCTGATTTACCTGAATATTATATTGCCGGGGATCGGAATCAGTTAAAATTAAAATGTGATTTCCATTACCTTCAAATTGGTGCATATGAAACCGGGTCAGCCTCGTGAAATTTTTTGTAAAAGAAGTATCCACGATTATAAGGACATTCTGTTCAGCATCCAGGTATTTAAAAACAACTGAACGGAAATCAGATCCCTTTTTTACATATACTTTCTGGTAATGATCCGCCGCAGTAACAGTCAGCGAATTAGCATTTGAAAAAACCAGAATGTTTTTACCATCGATGGAAGTCCCATCGATGATTGCAGAAATTTCAGTGGCTTCAGGATTTAACATTGTAAAAGATTGATTAAAACCATCCTGCGACCCGGGTAGTGGTTTTAAACCTGCTTCTCTAAATTCTTTTTTAATAAAATCAGCCGCTTTATCGATTCCAAGCGTAAATACCTGACGGCCCTGCATATCGTCTGCAGCAAGGATATTTTCTATCCGGCTTACTTCCTGTTCATTTATAGACGGAATGGTTTGGGAATGAACACTAAGACAAATAACCAGGAGAACTGGAATTAATAATGATCGCATATCAGGTTTTTGGAGTTATAAGCTCATCATTTCCTTGAACTTGACCGTTTGTCTACGGCTGACTTCAATTTTCTCTCCGCCCTTCAGTTCAAGCAGGAGACCTCCATTGAAATAAGGTTCGATTTTTTCTATTAACCGCAGGTTTACGATATGCTTCCTGTTTGCACGAAAAAAAACTTTTTCATCCAGTCGTTCTTCCAGTGCATTTAACGATTTTAATATGAGTGGCTTGTTGGATCCAAAATAAATTTTGGCATAATTACCTACACTTTCAAATAGCCGGATATCAGCGAGTTTCACGAACCAGCATCTTTCACCATCTTTTACGAAAACCTGATCGTTTTCATGCAGCATACTTCTATTCACGGCTATTTCATCCTCCGACCCTGATTCCCTGTCACGGCTCTCTTCCAGGTGAAGCTTATGCAGGGCATCTGCGAGTCTGCGTGGCTCTACCGGTTTAAGTAAATAATCGAGTGCATTCACTTCGAATGCTTTTAGTGCATAATCGTCATATGCGGTAGTGAAAATTACATCAGGTGCTTTATCCAATTCAGCCAGCATATCGAAACCCGTTTTGCCTGGCATTTGTATATCCAGGAAAATCAGGTCGGGATTCAAACTGTCAATTTTCTCTATCCCCTCGTTGGCATTTGCTGCTTCAGCGATGATTTCAATTTCCGGAAATTCCTGCAACAACTTTTTTAATTCGTTGCGCGCCAGTCTTTCGTCATCAATAATTACTGCTCTTATCATATATATGATTTATGTAAATGGAATATGTAATTCGGCTTCAACCATATTTCCTTTTATCTCCCTGATATAAAAATTCGCCTGTTCACCAAATAAAAGCTGCAGACGATAGCGCGTACTTACCAGGCCAAACCCGTCTTCATTGCCTGATTTGCTTAAGTGTCCGGTATTGCGGATCACCAGCTGATGGTAGCGTTCCTTCATTTTGGAAATAATGGTTACTGTTCCTCCGCTGACCTGTTTGCTTATGCCATGCTTTATGGCATTCTCCACCAGGGTCTGCAGCATCATGGGTGGAATTGGCTGCATCAAAGTATTTTCTGCAATTTCATACTGAACATTTAATCGGTCTTCAAAACGTATATGTTCCAGGGCCAGATAATCTTTTACAATATTCAGTTCTTTTTCTAAAAAAACCGTTTCCTGTTTTTCTGTCTGCATACTACTTCTTAAAATATTACTCAACTCGGTAATAGCTGTTCTCGCTCTCAATGGATTTTCGTCTATCAGTGCCCTTATACTGTTTAGTGCGTTAAATATAAAATGAGGATTAATATGACTCTTTATCGTTTTTAGTTCCAGCTCTTTAACCAGTGCTTCGAGTTTAAGCGTATCCAGTTCCTGGTTTCGCGTTTTCTGAATATAATGAAAGAAATAATAAATCAGTGTCCATGGAATGATATATAACCCGTTTTCAACAGTTACCAATAGAAAACGTGTGGAGAATTCAAGCTTTTTATTACTACCGGAAGGATCCAGCCAGCTAATAACAGATATCCGGATAATCGTATCCAGCAGACAAACTATTATAATACCTATGGCCAGCCAGGGAAGGGCTTTTTCAACTGGTAATGCAAGCCAGCCTGCATGATGTATATAAAGTCTGAATAAATGTGTTGTAAAAATTCCTGCCAGCATTTTGATGCCAAGACCAATAAGAAAATGTTCATCAACCTGCTGGCCAAACAACAGATTAATTAATATCAGGATCAGGGCAAGAATTCCCCAGCCCCCAAACTGAAGCCACCAATAGTATTTACTCGACTTTTGCATGCGTTAATAGTGACAAAACTAGCCGATAAATCATCCCTTTTCATATTTTAAGTATTAATGGATGATTCGGGCCTTTTGGCGGTCGCCTGCCTCCGGGAAGGGAGCTCAGTCAGAGCCAGGTGTATATATTGGTGGAAAATCTTATTTTTACCTGTTTAAATGAACCAGATGGACCTAGTGCCCGGACCCCTTTTACAAACCATTGAATCTCCCGAAGATCTTAAAAAATTAAACAGGGATCAGCTTCAGCAACTTACTGATGAATTACGTCAGTACATTATTGACGTTGTCAGCCTGCATGGAGGTCATTTTGCGGCCAGTCTTGGTGTTGCGGAACTCACTGTGGCTCTTCATCATACGTTTAATACTCCCTATGATCAACTTGTATGGGATGTAGGACACCAGGCATATGGACATAAAATCCTGACCGGTCGCAGGGATAATTTTTCTTCCAATAGAAAATATAAAGGGTTAAGCGGGTTTCCAAACCGCTATGAAAGCATTTATGATACATTCGGAGTGGGTCATTCTTCTACCTCCATCAGCGCAGCCCTGGGTATGTCAATGGCTGCGAAATATAAGGGTGAAAATGATCGAAAAGTAGTTGCCGTTATCGGGGATGGGGCATTAACTGCAGGACTGGCATTCGAAGGTATGAACCACGCTGGTGTTGCCGATACCGACCTCCTGATAATCCTGAATGATAATTGCATGAGCATTGATCCCAATGTCGGCGCCCTGAAAGAATATCTGACGGATATCACTACTTCACAGACTTATAATAAATTCAAGGTCGATATTTGGAAAGCCCTGGGAAAGTTACCTGTTGGTGGTCATTTCAGCCGTGAAATTGCAAGTAAAATTGAACATAGTATCAAGAGCTTCGTGAACAAGAGCAGTAATCTTTTCGAAGCATTGAAATTGCGTTATTTCGGTCCCATTGACGGACATAATCTCAATAAGCTCATTGATACCCTGCAGGATCTCAAGAATATTCCGGGTCCTAAACTTCTGCATGTCATAACTGTAAAAGGGAAAGGTTATTCACTTGCCGAAAATGACCAAACTAAATGGCATGCCCCCGGTTTATTTGACAAAATTACCGGAGAGATATATAAGAAGAAATTCGACACTATTCAGCCACCTAAATACCAGGACGTTTTCGGTCATTCCATCATAGAGCTTGCGGAAAAAAACCCGAATATTTTTGCTGTCACCCCTGCCATGCCGAGTGGGAGTTCGTTAAAGTTCATGATGGAAAAAATGCCCAACCGGGCTTTTGATGTAGGCATTTGTGAACAGCATGCGGTTACATTAAGTGCAGGTATGGCTACGCAGGGCCTGCGTGTTTTCTGTAATATCTATTCCACTTTCATGCAAAGGGCCTACGACCAGGTGATACATGATGTAGCTATTCAGGATCTTCCGGTTGTTTTTTGTCTTGACCGGGCAGGACTGGTAGGAGAAGATGGCCCAACTCACCATGGAGCTTATGATATTGCATATATGCGTTGCATTCCGAATATGATTGTAACTGCACCCATGAATGAATCCGAATTACGCAACCTGATGTATACCGCGCAACTTGAAAAAAATCAACACCCTTTTGTAATACGTTATCCGCGCGGAGAAGGTGTGATGCCGGAATGGAAGACTCCATTCAGGGAAATTGAAATTGGTAAGGGAAGAAGATTAAAAGACGGAAAGGATTTAGCGATCCTGACTTTTGGTCATCCAGGCAACTTTGCCACTGCGGCAATCCGTCAATTGCGTACTGAAGATCTGGATCCTGCACATTATGATTTGCGATTTGTAAAACCGCTTGATGAAGAATTATTACATGAAGTATTTGCTAAATTCGATAAGATTATTACGGTGGAAGATGGATCCATCGCCGGAGGTTTTGGATCAGCCATTCTTGAATTCATGTCTGCCCATCATTATAAAGCCCATGTCATCATACTCGGCATACCTGATAAAATTATAGAGCACGGAACGTCTAAGCAACTTCAGCAGGAAGCTGGTTTTGACGCAGAAGCCATCGCAAATTGTGCGAGAACAATGCTGCAAGAAAATTTTAAAAGCAATTTGTTGTCCCAATAAAAGGGATTGATACGATAAGTGCGTTACGCGTTAAGCGTTAAGCTTTCTTCATTATGTTCTAATATGAAATTGTTTCGTCCTTCTCCGATGAGGATATTCATATAGCCCAGTTGAACGAGTTCAAGGATGGAAAGGAAAAGAAAGATAGCATGTATCCTGTTTTCACAGACTTCAATGATATTTTCAAAAGGTACCGTTTTATCCCGGCTTACCAGGTCGATTAAATACTGCCGGCTCTCTTCTATAGTATAGGTATATTGAACTACAGTATGCCTTGGTTGATTGTTACGCTCCTGCAAGCGCATCAATACTTTTTCAAAGGTCTTCATCAGTTTATATAAACTGATGGACTGAATTTCTGTTCCTTCTCCGGATTCTTCACCGATCTGCAATAATTCCCGATGCAGGTTTCCACGCCGTATTAATTTCATGCGCTGATCTTCCATTTCTGCTAAACGGGCAGCGGCTTCTTTGAATCTTTTATATTCCAGCACTTTATTTACGAGTTCCTGACGCGGATCGATTTCATTACCCTGCTCATCCAGTTCTTTTCTCGGCAATAACATCTTTGCTTTGATGCGCATCAGGGTAGATACAAATAGTATGAATTCGCTCGACAATTCTATATTCAGCGTTTCTTCTTTATGAATGAAATCCAGGAAGTCCTTGATCAGTTTATGGATCGGAATATTATATATATCCAATTCATCCCTTTCTATGAAAAACAGCAGAAGATCGAATGGTCCTTCGAACTGCGATAATCTGATCTGATAAGATGAATTTAGCATTTTCCAACTTTAAATACAAGAATAGTAAAAAGCCCAAAGCCTAAAGCCTAAAGCCTAAAACATTTGTTGACATTTATATCACAAATGATGGAATTATGTTCTATTTATTCACGCTTAAACTGACGGACGGTAAAATTAGTTTTAGGCTTTGGGCTTTGGGCTCATTAGAGTTTAAGCATCACACCAATACCCAGCAATTCCTGCAACTGGGCCGCGGCGCCTCCGGAACTTCCATCTGCTTTTACAGTTTTTACATCATTATCATAAATCAGGTTAAAGGCAACAGTCATCGTAATAATTCCACTAACCTTTACTGCAAGTAAATTGGTCCAGTTTACATCTACGTCCTGGGGATCATGCTGATAGTTTGAAAACAGATCCAGGCGACCGGTATAGATAACGTTTGCATTGATCTTGTGTGTATAGGAAATCGTTGAATAGGCACCGAATTCGAGTTTCACAGTTTTACCGGTATCTACTCCAAATGCACCCCGAGCGGAAAGAGAATCATTTTTTACAAAAGTCCAGCGTAAAGTAGCTGGTGATATAAAAAAGGAGAACTCATCGTTTGGTTTATAATTCATCCCGGGCGCAACAATCAGATATGCCGGTGCCATAAAATCAGATGTCAATACAGGTGGTCCTCCCTGAGACGGATAAGCGTATCCGGGAGCAAATTGCGTTCGGAAATTAACAAGCCCGCTGATATACCAGTTTTTCCCGATATCATACCCGTATTTAGAAAGTACATCAATTTTATCATCCGATTTGCGCGAACCCAGGCTTGTTGTATTTAAAAACCCATAGGCAAGATCAATCGTATTGTCCCAGGCATTTTTTCCTTTTTTATAAAAAGCATATGCACTGAAAAAACTACTCAGCCCAAGCGAATTTTTATCGCCTCCGGCCGACCAGTTATCCTGTGCACCCTGGGTTAAAGTAAATCGCAGAACACCGCCCAATTTCCAAATCTTTGGAATCGTATCATTCGGATCTTTCTTTATTGCTCTGCTGGCCTCATCACGCATTTCCTGTACTGATTTATCCTGTGCCGAACTCACATAAATGCTTAGTATGGACAATATGATTAATGCAGTCTTTTTCATATAAATGTTATTACTGAATTATAAATGCAAAATCAGACCAGCTTATGGTTTTTTCAGTTCGTCCCTGATTTCTATCAACAGCTTATCAGTGCTTGAGGCTTCCTGTGCCGGTGGAATTTTTTTCTTTTCTATACTCTTCATCCCTTTAACTATAAGGAAGAGTATGAATGCAATAATTATGAATTTTATAACTGCAGATAAAAATAATCCATATTTAACAGCGCCATATTGAAGTTTATCCAGGTCCTGGGCGTTAGCTGCTTTTAGTGCAGGAGTTAGTAAAAGAGGCGTTATAACATTATCAACAAGTGATGAAACTATGGCTCCAAAAGCAGCGGCGATGATAACTGCAACAGCAAGATCAACAACGTTGCCACGCAATGCAAAATCCCTGAACTCCTTTAAGATTCCCATATATTTAATTTTAATGGTTAAGAATTAAATGATCTGGTTAAACTGACATGATTTCCTTTTCTTTGGAAGAAAGGTGTTTTTCTACCAGAGAAATATGCTGGTCCGTGATATCCTGGATTTGTTTTTCTGCATCTTTTGTGATGTCCTCACTCATGCCATCCTTTTGCAACTTCTTTATTTGCTCAATAGATTCCCTGCGGATGTTTCGGATAGAAACGCGGGTCAGTTCTCCTTCAGCATACGCGCGTTTTACAAATTCTTTTCTTCTTTCTTCCGTCAGTGGCGGCATAAAAAGACGAATGATATGACCGTCATTTTGAGGTGTAACTCCGATGTTGGCATTGATAATGGCCCGTTCAATTGGCTGAAGCATGTTTTTTTCCCATGGCTGAATGGTCAGGGTTCTTGCATCCATTACCGAAACATTTGCCATCTGGTTGATTACTGTTGGTACACCATAATAATCCACGCTTACTCCGTCAAGCATTTGGGGATTCGCTTTTCCTGCGCGAATCCTGGTCAGTTCATTTTCAAGGTGATTGATTGCTTTGATCATGGAATCCTTCGTGATTTCCACAATGAAGTCTAATTCATCAGACATAGACAATTATTCGAATTTTTTGGATTGATGCCTGGTTAGTTTTTTTGTTCAAGCATGCTTTCGCGGATAAAGGTAACCAATTTTGATTCCTTTACCTTTTCGTTTTTATCATTTCCATCGGTAGCCCATGATATGGAATGACGCGGTCTTGAATAATATGCAATGGCAATGAAGGTGAAGAATAGAGCAATGACAGAAAAAATTAAAATGGTGCAACCCAGCGTTCTCGCCATATAAACAAACACAACCATAATTGCATTCACAGCCACCAGTAAAAGAGTAATCGTGCGATGAGAAAGACCACGATCCAGCAGCAGATGGTGAATATGATTTCTATCCGGACTAAATGGCGACCGGCGTTTAAAAATGCGGATTGCAAATACGCGAAGCGTATCGAGCAATGGAATCATGAGTATGGTAAATCCAATAGCAGGAGATGAAGTTATCGGATTTACAGATTCCGGACCAGTTCCCGGATCTATGAATTTCAATACTAAAATCGCATTCACTACTCCAATGAGCAGTGATCCTGTGTCCCCCATAAATATTTTGGCAGGTTGAAAATTAAATATCAAAAATGCCAGCAGGGTGCCGCATAGAGAAAATGCAAGTACATAGTAAGGCTCCATTCCCGCAGACATAAAATAAATTCCGAAAAGTGCTGAAGACATCAACCCCAGCATTCCCGCCAGTCCGTCAACACCATCGATCAGA
>Ga0206982_1068_pt1 | contig 34941 bp, 27 predicted proteins | sample Alteio_BWMinCont_18_FD_153493 | JGI IMG/M metagenome (GOLD analysis project Ga0206982, IMG submission 153493) | Enriched cells from forest soil in Barre Woods Harvard Forest LTER site, Petersham, Massachusetts, United States -... | ecosystem: Environmental > Terrestrial > Soil > Temperate forest >... | reverse complement strand
CCTTGTAACTACCACTCTGCATGGCTGTATAGCCATTAGAGGTAGCTCCAGGAATATCATTCCCATTCAGCTGCCACTGGTAACTGACAAAGGTTCCCGTAGTAAGGGTACTGCCATTTACTATTATTGTAGGATCTGGTAGGGCATGCAAACCTACATAGTAGGTAGGAGTGGTGCCTATCATTGCTGGTGAGGTGCCTACACAACCATTGGTATCTGTAACGGTAAAGCTGTACAACCCTGAATCCAATGCGCCATAGGTTGTACCATTTGCATTAACCTGTATATTACCTCCATTAAGTTTCCATTGGTAGGTAAAACCGGCACCGCCATTTTTGTCCGTTAAGTAAGCAGGGTTGCCTGCGCATGTAGGGTTAGCATTTGAAGTAAGGTTTAGTGGTGGCGTATTCAATGGCGCCAACACAACTGTATCCTTTGGCAGTGCATTTACTTTAACTACTACCGCAGGTGATGCAGCGATGCAATTACCGCTGTTAACTACTACCGTATATGAACCACCACGTGTTGCTGTATAGCTTGAACTTGTACCATTAGGGCTAAGAGGTGATCCATTCAATTTCCACTGGTAGCCTACAGCTGTTGCACTTGCATTCAGGGTAACACTGTTCCCATCGCATATGGTGGTTGAACCGGCTGCAGATATACTCACCGGGGGTGGCGTGTTTACGGTTACAGGTATGGCAATAGAAGCTACGGCACAAAAACTGTTGGATACCACTACACGGAAGTCACCCCCTACTGAATCTACGTAACTAGCGCCCGTAGCGCCTGGTATATTTGTAAGGGGACCACCCGAAACGCTCTGCCATTGGTAAGTGAGCCCGCTACCTGTACCTGCATAAAGTGTCACACTGTTACCACTGCAGAATGTGGTAGATGAAGAGGCAATAACATTAGTGGGTGGCACTGCAAATACGTGTATGGCAGTTGGCGTTGGCGTGGTAGCAGCACAACCCACATTGCTCGTTACTTTCACTGTATAATTACCTATGGCGCCTGCGCCAAGGGTGGCACCTGCTGCCAAAGTATCATTGATCGCCCCTGGAATAATGCCATTATCCAGGTACCATTGATAACTATAGCCAACCCCTGCGGGCGCTTGCAAGATTACAGAAGAACCGGCGCATATAGAGTCATTGCCGTATATGATAATACTGTCTGCCGGGTTCCCGAAAGAAGATATTGTTACAGGTGCTGATACTCCCACACAACCGGTGCTATTAGTAGCTATAACGGCATATTTATCTGCAATGTTTACATTTAATGCTGGTGTTATTGCAGCCGGCATATTCACACCGTTCTTCAACCATTGATAGGTATAGCCGTTTGCAGTTGGCGTGATCAGCGTTACACTGCCTCCCGGGCATAAAGAGTCTGAACCTGAAGAACTGATGGTGGGGGTTGGCAACGTAGATACCACTACATGTACCGGTAGAGAAGTACCCTGGCATGGTCCATTAGCCTCTGAAACTGTGTAATAACCACTGGAATAAAATGTACGTATCGTATCATTATGACCGTCCAACAATGGTCCGCCTAAAGGCAAAGCCGTATAGGTTCCTGCCGCGCCTGTTGGAGATATATTCCAGGTATATGTCAATGACGGATCCATGTTAGCCTTTATGATCACACTATCACCCGGGCAAAATGTTGTTGGTCTTATTGCAAGTAATACTGCGCTAGGGGGTGCACCCACGGTAACATTGGTTACTGAAGATATTGCAGTACATGGATACGCATCTGTTACCTGTACCTGGAAAGCGCCTCCTGTATCAGTACTAATAGTGGGGCTGGTTTGACCTGTAAGTAATGTTCCGTTTCCATACCATTGGTAGCTAAGACCTGCTCCTGAAGCTGCGGTAAGGACTATCGTATTGCCTGAGCATATAATTGTTCCGTTGTTAGATACCGTGGTGGGCGGGGCATCCACATTCACTGTATCTATTGCTGAACTCAAGGCACAGTTGTTCTGCGATACCGCTACCGTGTACTGACCTGATGCTGACGCAGTATAGGTTATGGCTGTAGCTCCACCTATTGCATTATTGTTCTGGTACCACTGGTAGGTATAACCGGCCTGGTTAACATTTGGTGTGCTCAGGGTTACAAAATGGCCCAGGCAGAAAGACAATGGGCCTGCTGCTGATATTGCGGGAGGGGCTGTTGGACCGTTCACTGCTACTGTAACAGGTGTAGGGAATTGCACGCTGCAACCGTTTGAAAACAACGTTTCACTTATTGTATATACGCCTGCCGTGGATGTTGTCAATACATTGGTAGTATCTGCAGGAACAAGCGATGATCCGTTCTTCAGCCAGTTATAATGAATACTGGAATCTGGCAACACAGGACTGGTACCTACGCCATTGGCAGTAAGGGTTACACTGCCTCCATTACAGAATGTAGTGGGGCCTGATGGTGATATAGTTACCGCTGAAGCGGTAAGTACTTTTACTGTTACTATTGGCGATACAGTAGCACAACCATAGGGGTTTGTTGCAACACTGGTATAGTTACCCGCTGTGGTAGCTGTGTAGGTAGGGCTGAATGCATTAGGTATAAAGTTACCATTCACCTGCCACTGGTAGCTATTGCCAGATGCCGTGTTGGAGGTAAGCACTACACTGCTCCCCGCACAAAACTGTGTGGTGGTAGTAGTGCTGATCGTATCTGTTGGGTATGCACTTACTTGTAGTGTAATAGTATTTGACTGTACATTCTGAGTACTGCCGCAGGTACCTGTCACTACCACTTTATAGCTGCCACTGTCTATATACTGTGCATTGGCTATGGTAAGTACGCTGGAAGTTGCCCCTGTAATAAGGGCGCTATTCTTGTACCATTGGTAGGTAAGACCATAACCTGTAGCATTTACAGATAATGAAGTGGTTCCGTTGAGGCACACTGCTGAATTTTGTGGCTGGAACGTAATTATAGGAGGAGTACAGCCGAAACTATCTATTTTGATACTGTCAACTGCTATAAGACCACCATTTATAAGTACACCTCCTGCCGGATGTGGGGTATTTGAATACCAGGAAAAGAAGTATGCTCCTGAAACCTGGGGAGTAAAGGTCAGACTGGCTGTCTGGTGACCGTCAACCGTAACAACGTTACCGAACAAAGATGTTGCTGACGTGCCACCCGGTACGCCTGTAGCTGAAGTGGAAGGCTGAACCGCATAGTTCTCATACAGATATAGATTCTCTGGATATACAGGGGCAACATTGGTAGTTAAATAATCAGCACGGCCACGCTCATACCCAAATCTTATGCGGTAAGTTTCACCGGCATTCAAAGCCAAGGCTGGCAAAGTAAAGTATGCGTTTTTACCTGAACTATAATTCCCTTGTTTATCATCTTCGCTTATTACTGAAGGATATGCAGTACCATTGGCATCACGGAAAACTATATTGGTCCCCCAATGACTTTGACCACTGCTTGTTACATTCTCAGTAAAACAGGTAGGTGCCTGAGTATTAGGCGTAGTATTGAAATACTCTGCATATGGAATTGCATATAAATTTACCGGCACCGCATATACAGAACTGTATGCTACATTTCCGCTAACAGCACAACTATCTGCAAAGCGGTAATATACAGAACCTGTTAATGCAGGTGTGGTGTAATTACTAGTACCCCCACCCGAAACATTCAATGGTCCAAAAGTACCAGGAATAGTACTCCATGACCCCGGAGCGCCTGTAGGTGAAGACTGCCAGTAAGTGTACAAGCTTGCGGCTGTGTTAGGATCACTGGCTGCTACAGTTGTGGTATTACCACTGCACAAGGGTTGGGGAAGGGCGCTGGTTGTAATTGTTGAACTCAACGGCATTCCGGTACATGGAGCTATCCACTTTACACTTACATCATCTATGTTCACAGAAAAGCCATAATTAGAACTATCCTGAAAAATGACATAAGCCGGAGCGTTGTTATAACTTGAAGGTATAGAAAAACTATATTGATACCAGCCAGCAGTAGGAACTGACAACGTAGATGAAAAATAACTGCCTACTGTTGTGTACTCGCTCAATACCCCAAGGTAACTTGAAGCATTGGTTACAGAAGGTGTGGTACTCACGTAAATACTAAGCTTATCATCATTCATAAGCTGGTTAGAGTAGTTAGTATAGTTATTGGCGTACCTGTATATCCATAACGATATAAGTGCATAACCATTACTATAGTTTTGCAATGGCAACGCTGGCGTTACCAGCTCATTAGTACTCAGGCCAGAATAATAAGTTCCATTTATATTAATATAGGTATAATTACCATAATTGTACGATGTGGCAGCATAATTGCCATTGTGTGCTGATGGTAAACTAGGATATGCATAACCCGTAGGTATCTGCTTCCAAAGATAAGAGGATGTAGCCGATGTTGGTGCCCAGAACGTAGTCCAGCCAGCGGGTGGAAAAGTTGCCCCCTCAAAACCTTCATTAAGTAAATACTGGGCTTTGACTTTAGTGGTACCCGCAATAAGGAGCAATACCAGCGGAATAATTCTAAGTAAATAGGATAATTTTTTAAAATTCATAGCAATTTATTTTGAAGGCTGTTCTAAATCAAATAGATAAGAATAACGTTTTTCATTACATTATTAATAAAGCATGTACAGATACGATATTTAAAAATATCGTATCCATTAAACCCATGCATACCATTAATCAAGACGTTGATTTTACGTAAATAGTTTGTATTGAAGACAAAAATCTTACAACCTTCTTACAACCTATTGTAAATATATATTGTAGATATACTTTCTATTGTGGATATACTTTCAATGCTTCCTGCAAGCAATCCATTGCAGCATTTATATCATTTGAGTTGAGTACATATGCAAGCCGTACTTCATTTTGTCCTTTGCCTTTGGTAGCGTAAAACCCGGCTGCAGGTGCCATCATCACGGTAGCTCCATTATAATTAAAATCTTCAAGCAACCATTGACAAAATTTCTCTGTATCAGCTACAGGTAGCCGTGCCATGGCATAAAATGCACCACCTGGATTGGGACACATTACTCCGGGCATACTATTCAGCCTCCTTACAAGCAGATCTCTGCGTTTGGTATATTCTTCATGCACCTCATCAAAATAATTCGCAGGCAGGTCCACAGCAGCTTCGCCAAGTATCTGGGCAAATGTGGGTGGGCTTAACCGTGCCTGGGCAAATTTCATTGCTGCATCTAAAACCTGTTGGTTTTTAGTTACAAAAGCGCCTATGCGGCCACCACATGCACTGTAACGCTTACTTATTGTATCCAGCAATATGGCATGCTGTTCAAGTCCCGGAATAGATAATGCTGAAATATGCTTTAATCCATCATAACAAAACTCACGGTATGCTTCATCGCTGAGCAGGAATAGATCATGCTTCAGGCATATTTCTTTAAGTACCTGCAACTCTTCCATACTGTACAGGTATCCTGTCGGGTTGTTAGGATTGCATATCATTATAGCTTTTGTACGTGGCGTAACAGCCTGTTCAAAAGCATCAATAGATGGCAATGAAAAACCATCTTCAATACCAGAAGGTATGGGTACTACCTTCACACCTGCACTTGTTGCAAAACCATTATAGTTAGCATAAAATGGCTCAGGTATAATTATTTCATCCCCGGCATCCATACAGCTCATAATAGCAAAAAGAATGGCTTCAGAGCCTCCTGTGGTCACTATTATCTGGTTCTGGTTTACAATTATGTTGTTCCGTTCGTAGTAGGTTACCAGTTTCTTACGGTAGCTTTCCATACCAGCACTATGGCTATATTCCAACACTTTTATATTGGTATGGCGTACCGCATCAAGTATAGATGGTGGTGTTTCAATATCGGGTTGACCAATATTCAGATGGTACACCTTCACTCCTCTCTTCTTTGCTGCTTCAGCATAGGGTACTAACTTGCGTATAGGCGATGGCGGCATTTGTGCCCCACGGTGCGAAATCTCTGGCATAGGCAGCAAATTTAGAAAATGCGGTATTATTTAGAGAATTTATTTTGCTGGCAACAACCGAAAAACAATATTCCTGAACATAAAAAAGTCCCGAGAGGCTCGGAACTTTTCAAATCTAATATTAAGTATCTAAGTTATTTGCTTGCAGCTGGTGCGGCAACAACTGTACCCTTTATATGTATAGTATAGCGTTCGTTACCCTTCATTGCATTAGACTGTATGTAAACATCCTTAATGAATGGTCCAACATGTCCTTTGGTAGTAAAACTTACTGTTACATCTCCAGTTTTGCCAGGCAAAACTGGTTCTTTAGGCCACGCCGGCACTGTACAGCTGCATGATGCGCTTGCATTGCTAATAATGAGTGGTGACTTACCTGCATTCCTGAAGTTGAACTTATGTTCTGCATTCGGCCCTTCTGTTACGGTTCCAAAATCAAAGGTATCCCCGTCTTTAAAACTGAATTTAGGCCCATTAGGATCTGTAGTAGCGGTTTGTGGCGCCTGTGCATACGCACTTGTATTAAATCCTGCAAAGCCTGCAGATAAACACATTAAGGCTATGATCAGCTTTTTCATAATCTGTTTTATTATTGTTTGTTGGTTAATTTATTTGACTAGCAATTAAGACGGCCTCTTTGCAAGGAACGTTGGTAATGGTTATATAACGTGTTGTTAAAGCTCAGTCTCTTCTAACGTCCTGTTGCAGGCATTTCCGGCTCCTTTGCGACCACTATCCCTTTTATGTGCACAATAAAAGTGTTTTGTAAACCTTTTGCATTCGATTTTATAAACACATCCTTATTAAAAGGGCCAACCCTCCCATCGGTATTGTATTTCACCGTCACCTTTCCTTTCTTCCCAGGCAGTACCGGCTCTTTTGTCCACTCAACCACAGTGCACCCGCAAGATGCCGAGGCACTATTGATGATAAGTGGCATATTACCTGTATTGGTAAATACAAACTCATGTACTGCTTCAGGCCCTTCCGGCACATCCCCAAAATCATAAGTCCCGCTTTTTTCAAAGTGAAATTCAGGGGTACGCACTTCACTCGTCTGCGCCATCAGGATTACTGAAAGCCTGGGAGCACATCCCGATAACATAATGATAAAAAAAAAGTACTTCTTCATGTATGGTATCAGGATATGAATATGATTAAGACCAAATTAGTTGGTCTTAATCATAGAATTATTTTCAGGTACTGATGCTGTAGGTGCTTTTTCTACTGTTCCCTTAATAGTAACAACCTTGGTACCGGCATTAGATACAACAGTGATTGTTTTTGTGAAAGGACCAGGACGACCATTGGTGTTGTAAGAAGCTTTTATAGCGCCATCTTTATTGGGTAATACAGGATCTTTTGAGTAAGATGGTGTAGTACATCCGCAAGAAGCCTGCACTTTTGATATAGTAATAGGTTCCTTGCCGGTATTTTTAAAACGGAACTCATATTCAGCAGCAGGGCCTTCTGGCACAGTACCAAAATCATGGGTTTCAGTTGTAAATGCAAGATTTTCAGGTTTCAGTGTTGTAGGAGGTGGAGTTGCTGCCTGCGTAGTTATAGTTGCAGTAGCATCTTTTTTCTCTTGTGCCATAGCTGCAGTCGTGCATAATACAGCAACACTTAATGAAAGGATCAATTTTTTCATAACTTATAAAGCTTTTTACAATTATACGATGATTATTACAAATTTAGTACCCAAATGCCAATTAATGCATAATTAATTGTTAAACCGAAAATAAAAAAAATACAATTGTATTTTTGCTGCCCATGCCCAAATTCCTGATCATTCAGACTGCTTTTATTGGAGATGTGGTACTTGCAACGGCCCTTGTGGAGAAAGTACACAAGTACTACCCAGGTGCAACAATAGATTTTTTAGTACGCAAAGGCAACGAAGGATTATTACTCCACCATCCTTATCTTAGTAAGGTGTGGGTATGGGATAAAAGCAAGAATAAGAACAAAAATCTATTTAAGCTGACAGCAGACATCCGGAAAGAAAAGTATTCTCATGTCATAAATCCTCACAGATTTGGATCTTCAGGTTTCATCACATGGCTCTCTGGCGCTCGTAATAAAATGGGATTTGACAAAAATCCGTTCTCATTTTGCTATACAAAAAAAGTAAAGCATGTCATATCAGCCCCCTATACAACACAGCCGATACATGAAACCGAACGTAACCAGGCGTTGATTACTGACATCACAAGTAAAAATGCGCTGTTCCCCAGGCTATATCCTACTCCGGCAGATTACCAGAAAGTGAAACCTTTCCAGGTGGTGCCATATATATGTATTGCTCCATCTTCAGTATGGTTTACCAAGCAGTTCCCAAAAGAAAAATGGATCAGCCTGATCAATATATTACCTGCAGGGCACAAAATATATCTGTTGGGGGGCCCGGGCGATACGCCTTTGGCTGAAGAGATTATGCAAGCTGCAACTCACAATAACATAGAAAGCTTATGCGGCAAGCTTAGTTTTTTACAATCAGCGGCGCTCATGCAAGGTGCTGCAATGAATTATGTGAATGATTCAGGCCCTCTGCATTTTGCGTCGGCTATGGATGCACCTGTAACAGCTGTTTTCTGCTCCACTGTTCCCGCATTTGGCTTTGGCCCTCTGCGTAATAATGGCAAAGTTGTGGAGATACAGGAACATCTTTATTGTCGCCCATGCGGACTGCACGGCCATAAGGCTTGCCCTGAAGGGCACTTCAGATGTGCCCTCGATATTACCAATGATCAATTATTATGGTGGACTTCGAAGCTGACATAAAGAACTGTATTGCCGTACTGGAAAACGGAGGTACAATACTCTACCCTACCGATACGGTATGGGGAATAGGTTGCAATGCGCTGGATCATATAGCAGCAGACAGGGTTTTTGAAATAAAACAGCGCCCGAAAAGCAAAAGCATGATAATCTTATTGGCTGATGCCCGCGACGTACTAAAGTATGTCGCAGCCCCGCCGCCAGATATTATCTCTATAATTGAAAGTTTTGAAACACCAACTACCGTTATTTACGATGGTGCATTGGAGCTTGCTGATAACATTGTAAATCAAGACGGCAGTATTGCTATACGTGTCACAAACGACCCTTTCTGTAAGGCGCTGATCAAAAGATTCCGGAAACCTATTGTATCTACATCTGCCAATATCAGCGGCGACCCTACCCCTGCAATATACAACCAGGTGCACACCGAGATTAGGGATGCGGTAGATTACATAGTAAGATACAGGCAAGACGATGAACGCGCCTCAAGCCCTTCCCGCCTGATAAAAATAACTGCTGAAGGTAGCATACATGTACTGCGTGGTTAAATGAAGGAATCTCACATTACTTATTTTGCCTGTGTTGCTTAGCTTTGCAGCCGATATGGATATCCAGTGTACTGACGAAGAGTTAAATTTATTTGAACGGATAGGCAAGGTGGCGACACAACTAAATGTGCATTGTTACCTGATCGGAGGTTTTGTGCGCGATAAGATAATTGGCAGACCAACAAAGGATGCCGATATAGTTTGCACTGGCGATGGAATAGCACTGGCACATGCAGTGGCACAAACATACAAACCAGCACTAAACGTAAGCTTTTTTAAAAATTTTGGTACTGCACAGTTTAAAGTAAACGGTTTTGATGTAGAGTTTGTTGGCGCAAGAAAAGAATCTTACCGTAGCGAATCGCGCAAACCAGAGGTAACAGAAGGTACTATAGAAGATGACCAGCTACGCCGCGATTTTACAATAAATGCACTTGCTATAAGTCTCAACGAAAATGATTTTGGTGCGCTTTCAGACCCTTTCCACGGCCTCGATGACATCAAATCAGGTATTATCCGCACGCCACTGGAACCTGGAATTACGTTTTCAGACGACCCCTTACGCATGATGCGCTGCATACGTTTTGCAGCACAACTGGGCTTTACCATACCAGATAATATTTTTAACGCCATTACTGAAAACAAACACAGGTTAAAGATCATCTCGCAGGAGCGCATTACCGATGAGTTCAACAAAATAATGATGACTGCAAAGCCATCCGTTGGGCTTAATCTTTTGTTTAAAAGTGGTTTGCTCAAGGAGTTCTTTCCTCAGTTTACTGATCTGTGCGGTGTTGAGATCATTGAAGGCTTAGGGCATAAAGACAATTTTTACCACACCCTGCAGGTAATAGACAATGCAGCAGCACAAAGCAGCGACCTTTGGCTGCGTTGGGCTGCTTTACTGCACGATATTGGCAAACCCGCCACCAAGCGTTTTGAAGAAGGGCATGGCTGGACGTTTCACGGGCATGAAGCAGTAGGCGAAAAAATGACTCCGCGCATCTTTAAACAACTAAAGCTGCCGCAAAATGAAAAGATGAAGTATGTGGCCAAGTTGGTATTGTTGCACCTCCGTCCCATAAGCCTCACTAAAGAAAACATTACAGACTCTGCTATACGCAGGCTGTTATTCGATGCCGGCGATGACCTTGAAGACCTCATGATACTTTGTGAAAGCGACATTACATCTAAGAACAAATTGAAGGTAAAGCGCTATCTCGAAAATTTTGAAATAGTAAAAGAGCGGCTGAAAGAAGTAGAAGAAAAAGACAAGATAAGACATTGGCAGCCCCCAATTGATGGGGCTGATATCATGAAGATATTCAACCTGTCTCCATCTAGGGAGGTAGGCACAATAAAAACTGCGGTAAGGGAAGCAATTCTTGATGGTATAATCCCTAACGACTACGATGCGGCATACACGTACATGATAGACATAGCCGCAGGTATGGGGCTGAAACCCGCAATATAAATTCACACACATGAACAACAGGCAACTCTTCCAGCAACATCTTGCACAAACATCAGATGCCCCAGTGGGTATTGAAATAGTATCTGCATCAGGCAACTATTTGTACGATGATAAAGGAGCAAAGTACCTTGACCTTATAGGCGGCATCAGCGTATGCAACATTGGCCATACCCACCCCGCAGTAATTGCTGCCATTAAAAAACAAGCAGACCAATACCTGCATGTAATGGTATATGGTGAGCTGGTACAGAGCCCCCAGGTACAATATGCAGGTTTACTAGCGCAACATCTTCCTCAATCACTCAATTCTGTATACTTTACCAACTCTGGTGCAGAAGCCACAGAAGGTGCATTAAAATTGGCCCGTCGTATTACAGGCAGGCCGCATATCATTAGTTGCAACAATGCCTACCATGGCAATACCCTTGGCGCACTTAGTGTCATGGGCGATGAATATTGGCGCAATGCTTTCAGGCCATTACTACCAGGTATAGAACGTTACGATTTCAATAGCACTGCCCTGCTGGATGCGATAAATACAGATGTGGCCTGTGTGATATTGGAAACGATACAAGGTGAGGCTGGCATTATAGCCCCTAACCAGGAATGGATGCAAGCCCTAAAAGCAAAATGTACCGAACATGGCACACTGCTGATACTTGATGAGATACAATGTGGATTTGGCCGTACTGGTAAGCTCTGGGGCTTTGAGCATTACAATATCGTACCCGACATTTTATTGTTGGGCAAGGCTATAGGCGGCGGTATGCCATTAGGTGCTTTTATTGCCGATAGATCTTTAATGCATTCCCTAACTAATAATCCTGTACTAGGACATATTACAACCTTCGGTGGACATCCTGTATCCTGCGCGGCAGGTATGGCGGCTATGCAGGTTTTGCTGGATGAATGCCTTATAGATACTGTACCCGAAAAGGAACAACTATTTCATACACACTTGATACATCCGGCTATAAAAGCGGTAAGAAGCAAGGGACTGTTAATAGCAATACAACTGGATACTGCAGAACATGTAATGCAAACACTACAGCGTTGCCTTGCAAAAGGTCTTTTCTCAGACTGGTTTCTTTTTGCCCCAGATTGCATTCGCATAGCTCCACCACTTACCATTACCAGCGATGAAATAAAAACTGCTTGTAAAATAATAACAGACAGTCTGTAAATCATATTCATCCACTGCATAAAAAACACCCGCCAATACGGGATGGCAGGTGTTTCTTATCAAACTTTACTTTTAACAGATCGGCAGGCTTATCTGCGCAATGTTATATTGTAGGTATGCCCGTTATAGGTAACAGTAGCCAGTGCATCGCACACACCATTACCATAGTCGAGGATAGCTGTTTTACCATTAGATAATGTATCGGCAACTGTGCCTTGTTCTATCCACGCACAGCCAGCTGTAATAATAAGCGGACTGGTAATAGTATGTGTAACTACGACTCCATTGGCACGAGTAAGGCTTCCACCACCTGTTATAGAATAAGTAATGGGAGTTGAAGATGTTAGCGTACGTGTTCTTGTAGCAGTCCAGCTAATAATACCGGCATTATTAGCCAATAGGATGGAGTCATTTACAGATACATTCCAGTATATTTGTCCTGATGCATTCGTACCGGCATTAGTAACTGTCTTGCTACCGGTCAACTGGTTGTCGTTTACAAAGTAATTACTGAAAGTAATGGTATGAACAGAACCGGTAGCCAGGTATCTTCCGGTATAGTGTATGATCACCTCTCCACGCCGATAGTTAAGGTCATTGCACCGACAATCTACAGTACCAAAGTTAACCGTTATGATACCGTTTACTGTGTCTTTCGTTATTGTAGCACAGCTGCTCAACGTAGTCGCTGCAGTACGATAAGTGCTTAGCTTGCCGTCCATGCTTTCATATGCCTGGTCACCGATGGTCTGTACATCATCACTCGTTTTTTCAAGCTGTGCCTGTTCCTGGCCGTAGCTAACGTCTTCAGTGGCGCTTGCCGTGCTGTCATTTTTTTTGCAGGCGGCAAAAAATACCATACCGGCAACAAGTAGTGCTGAACCTGCCTTAAGGATTGTTTTTACGCTTTTCATTGCTTGCTATTTTTAGTTTTAAAAATCGTTGTGCCCTCCTATGACTTTAAGATATATTTAAAGTTTAAACACAAAACAAACTAAACAGCAACAGTTTGGGCAAGCAAAAAACGAACAGGTATAAATGCGGTAATAAAAAACCACCTCATAGCCAAAGCCAGAGGTGGTATATAAAAAACTTTTTAAAAAACTATCTATCCCAAAATCCTTCTCTTTTCCATGTCCATGCAAAAGGATCAATAATAAGCGAAAGGGTAAATGACGAATTACTGGTCAGTGTGAATGTAGATGGCTCCCCAACTTTCGAATTCACACTGCTGGATCTGTCAATAAGGTCAAAACTGCCAAAAGCATACACAGCCCTTATTTTCCATACAAGCCCTCCCAATACACCACCTTCCGCTTTCAGAAAAGGCTGCACACCAAATCCCGTACCTGCATCGTCTTTAAAAACCGTTGCAGTAAATGAAGGGTAAACGCCGGCACCAATGGTTGCACAGAACCTTTCATTCTTACGGATCATCGCTTCATTACCAAACTTAAAATCCAGGCTTATCGGAAGCCCCATCTGTATTGTGGCGCCGGTAAAATCATTGTTATCTATAGTAGCTGTTGTAGATGCATCTGTAGCAGTAGTAAGTACATTATACAGGTTACCCCATAAGTAAGCATTGTAGTTATAGCCTATTGACACTGCCAGCATACTTTTTTCGCCCAGTTGCTTGCAAGGTATGAATGTACTGGCAGAGCCACCAAAGCCACCTTTAGAAAATATACGCGTCTTAACCGATGTGTCCGAATAGGTATTTGTGGTTGGATTGTACAACTGGTTTACCCCATTGTATGTAGCCACCATGGAGGTGTAGGAATACCCCATATCATATCGTTGAATAAAGCCAGGCAATTGGGCATACAAGGCGGTGGGCAAAGACGCCAGTAGCAATACCAGCAGGGTAAGGATCTTCTTATGATTATGCATGTTTATAGATTTGAGCCATGAAAATATAAAAAGTTATTACAGTATCAAATACACCTATAATTTTATTTTTTTACAGGTAATTCATTGATCGACAACATATTCAAAAAAGGAAGCAATAGACAAATTGTCTGCAAGAGAGTTGGATCGATCATCCAAATTGGAAAATATATTTACCACAAAAAAACAAACCCCTGAAACGTACTGTTTACAGGGGTTTTGCATCTTAATGGAGGTCGAAAGCGGATTCGAACCGCTGTAGCAGCTTTTGCAGAGCTGTGCCTAGCCACTCGGCCATCCGACCAATTGGATGGGATGCAAATGTAGTAAAAAAACGTTTCCATCCAACCTATCCTTTGAAAATTATAGACTTAGCAATCAAATAGTAATTTTAATTTAATTATAATCCATCTACACTGCCAACAATAAAGAATGTTGGTAAGTTTTTCTGTTCAAATACGTCCGTACTCCTACATTCGCAGTTCTAAAAAAAGAGGAGTATTATATGTCAGCATATGCAGCGGGTGTGGCCGCACATTTGAACATCAGGGAGCAGCAGGTGGAAACTGTATTACAACTGCTGGAAGAGGGAGCTACCATACCATTCATAGCCCGTTACCGTAAAGATAAGACAGGCGCCCTGGATGAAGTGCAGATACAAAACATACAGGATGAAGCCCGGCGCCAACAGGAATATAGCGAACGCAAGACCTTTATTGAGAAAACCATAGTAGCCCAGGGGAAGATGACTCCTGAGCTGCAAGCTAGAATAGATAAAGCCCTTACCGTTGCTGAACTGGAAGATATATACCTGCCTTACAAACCTAAACGGAAGACCAAGGCGCAAACAGCACGCGAAAACGGACTGGAGCCTCTTGCACTGACTGTACTGGCACAGCAGAATATAGACTTGGTTGCTGAGGCGCAAAAGTTTATAAATGATACAGTAGCAACTACTGATGATGCCTTGCAGGGCGCACGCGATATAATAGCAGAAATGGTGAACGAAGACGCTGATGCGCGTGCCAAAACACGTAAACTATTTGAAGATACCGCAACTGTGCAAGCCAAAATATTAGCAGGTAAAGAAGAAGAAGGGATAAAATACAAAGACTACTACGACTATAGTGAACCTGTTGGCAAAATCCCATCGCACAGGATACTTGCTGTAATGCGTGGTTTTATGGAAGGTGTATTGCGCATGACCATTGCCCCGGACGAAGAAGCTGCATTGGCAATGCTGGAACGGCAGTTTGTAACTACAACAAATCCTGCCCGTGAACAGGTTAAAAAGGCGGTTAAAGATGCCTATCGCCGTTTGCTGCAACCCGCATTGGAAAGTGAGTTTAGAACAGCGCTCAAGCAAAAAGGAGATGAAGAAGCCATAACAGTATTTTCAGAAAACCTGCGTCAATTATTGCTGAGTGCCCCACTGGGTAGTAAAAGAATATTGGCTATAGACCCCGGTTACCGTACAGGTTGCAAGGTGGTCTGCATAGATGAAAAAGGCACTCTGCAAAAAACAGACCTCATCTACATTCATGAGAAAAACAGGATGGATGATGCAGAACACAAAATACGTACACTGGTAAGTAAGTACAATGCTGAAGCCTTTGCTATAGGCGATGGCACTGCAGGCCGCGAAACAGAACAGTTTATAAAGAAACTAAACCTAGGACTCCCTATATTTTTAGTAAATGAAGACGGAGCTTCTATATACTCTGCTTCTGAGATCGCACGTGAGGAATTTCCCAATGAAGATATAACCATACGCGGTGCGGTAAGTATTGGCCGTAGGCTGATGGATCCCTTGGCGGAGCTGGTAAAGATAGACCCGAAGAGCATTGGCGTAGGCCAGTACCAGCACGATGTGAACCAGGTACGCCTGAAGGAAAAGCTGGACCAAACAGTTGTAAGTTGTGTGAATATAGTAGGCGTTAACCTGAACACCGCAAGTAAACACCTGTTAAGCTATGTGAGTGGCATAGGCCCTTCTATAGCAGAAAATATAGTTAACCATCGCAACGAGGTGGGCGTGTTCACCAGCCGCAAACAATTGCTCAAGGTACCCCGACTGGGCAATAAAGCTTTTGAGCAGTGTGCTGGGTTCTTACGAATAAAGAACGCTGAGCACCCGCTGGATGGCAGCGCAGTACACCCCGAAGCATACGATGTTGTAGCGCTTATGGCTGCCGATCTTGGCGTAGATGTAAAAAGCCTGGTGGGCAACGAAACGTTACTGAAACAACTGGACGCAAAAAAATACATAAAGGATAATGTAGGGCTGCACACTATACAGGATATTATCAGCGAATTAAAAAAGCCAGGATTAGACCCGCGCAGTGAGATGCAGCAATTTGAGTTTGCAGCCATCTATAGTATAGAAGATGTGAGTGCAGGTATGATAGTGCCAGGCATTGTAACCAATATTACCCGCTTTGGTGCATTTGTAGATATTGGTGTAAAGCAAGACGGCCTGGTGCACGTGTCAGAAATATCGCATACTTATATTACAGACCCGAGCCAGGCGCTGAAGCTCAACCAACAGGTTACAGTAAAGGTTACAGAAGTAGATGTACCCCGTAAGCGTATAGCCCTTTCCATAAAGCAGGCCCAGGAAGCACCCGCAAAACGACCATCAAACAAAACCGGCGACCGGGAAAGAAAACCACAACCTGCACCAACAGCCGAGACCAATATTAATGATGCGCTCAACCTCTTGAAAAAAAGGTTCGGCAAATAATAAGTTACACAATATCCCCGCGTGGCTGCACTAATCCTGTAGCCATGCTTTTTATGCATAAACTTTATTGGCTATCTTTATAATGATGAGAAAAGCATTTATCGTGAGGTGTATTTTATTGCTGGGGGCGCTTGCAGGCTATTGCAGCCAACTGTATGCCAGTACGCCGCTGGAAATGTTTATCATGCACGAGAAAGACATAACCCCATTCACTTCTTTAAGCCTATGGCAACCGGCTGAAAACGACAATGCTAGCAACACCGTTAACTATGTTGACTATGCGCAGTTCTTTAATATCGACATATCACAATTAGCCGTCCTTTTAAAGACCAGAAACAGGAGCGTAACCATACAACTACCTAAAAAAGATGGTGGCGTCTATACCATCAGCCTGGCTCAATACAATTGCTTCACTGCAGATTTTAAAGTACAATCCATTGTAGGAAATATAAAAACCGATTGCCCATATGCTGCCGGTATATACTATAGGGGCATAGTAGATGGCGTTCCTAATTCACTAGCGTCTTTTTCTTTTTTTAATGATGGAGTGTATGGTCTGTTCTCCATACCTGGAGAGGGTAATTATAATCTGGTACCCAATCGCCTGGCATCAAACAACAACAAGCTTAGTTACATCCTATATAACGACAAAGACAGTAAGTTAAAATCCGCGATAGGCTGCACTGAAGATCTGTTGGAAAATAAAAGGAGCAGCAACTTATCAGCAGCATTAGCACGCAATGCATACAACACCTGCCGGGAAATAAAAGTATTTGAAAAGGCTGATTACCAGTTGTATCAAAAGTACGGCAGTGTTACTGCCGTTGCCAACTACGTTACTGCATGTTTCAATGCATCATCTACAATCTATCGTAACGAGGGCATCTACACCACAATGAAACTATTGCAGGTAGATACAGCAACAGATATTTACAATGACCCATCTTACACTTCCGGGTATTCTTTTTTAAACCTGTTTAGCGTAACAACAAAAGACACATTGAACGGGGCCGATGTGGCCATGTTGTTATCTGGCGCGCCGGGGCAGCTGGGTGGTATAGCATGGGTAGGTACATTATGTCAACCATTTAGTGCTGCTGACAATTCTGGGCCATATGGCTTTGTTGATATAGTAGGCGATTATGCTACACTACCCACATTCTCTTACGATGTAGTAACCATTGCTCACGAAATTGGTCATACACTAGGTTCTGTGCATACACACAATTGTTCATGGCCGGGTGGGGCTATAGATGGCTGTTACACACTAGAGGGTAATTGCCAGATGCCTGTACCTCAATACCCGGTAAACGGGGGTACTATTATGAGCTACTGTTTTCTTATATCGGGTGTGGGCATTAATATTTCAAATGGGTTTGGCCCACTGCCCGGCAGTGTTATACGCAATATGGTGGCGACAACAAGCTGTGGGAATATATACAGTGTAAGCAATGCTCTAGCCTTACCCGGAACGTCGCTCAGCGCAAACAGGGAGTGTACCATGAACGGCATTACCTACTATTGGAACGATAACAACACTGCCGATACAAGCGATGACAAACTACTCTTGCAGATCAATAAAAACGGCAACAACATAGGCACAATAGATAGTCCGGGTTTTGTGGCACAAACTGCTACCAACATCGGCTATGGCAGCGGTACTGGTGCCATCACTAACTTCCCTTCAGGTACATCTTCTATCATACAAGATACAAGCTATGCTATGCACCGCTATTGGTACCTGCATACAGGTATTGCGCCCGGTGGTGATATAGAGGTGATGTTCCCTTACCTGCAGGCAGATAAGCATGATCTTTTAAATAGCCTGCTTACCCCCGTAGCTGCTGATACCACAATATATATGTACATGGTCAACACAGGCAATCCTAATCCCTCTCTTGGGTTTTTAGGTGCAGCCGCAGCCAACTTTACTATATGCGCTCCAGGCTCAACTTTAGCTGCCAATGCCTGGACTGAGAGTACTACCGGCAATATTAATTTTGCGCATTTGCTTACTAATGCCCCATCTGTAGGTGGCAGTGGCTTTGTTACCTATAAAAAGTACTTGGCAGCAGACAATATGACAACCCCTTCTGATGCCTTAACGTTCTTTCCCAATCCTGCCAAAAACAGCTGGAATGTAATAGTACCATACGGCCTTAATAACGTGTTGTTGCAACTATATGATGCACAGGGTAAAATGGTGCTTAGCCAATTGCTTCATCATTCTGGTTTTAATGCAATTAACACAGGCAACCTGCCTGCAGGCGAGTATTTCTACCGCGTTGCTGGCAGCATATATAGGGGGAAACTTGTAAAGGAATAAATACCACAATTGGTACTGCAATAATTCATTGCAACACCAATTGTGAATAAAGCCGCATAAGCATATCGTTAGGATCCTGGCAAAAACCGGGATGCACTTTTGATGCCTGCACAACAGTACTGCGCGTAGCCGTAAGCCATCTAAAACGCTCTGCAACAGGGAGCTTACTTATAGGGCTGGCCGTTACGTCGCCCTGGCATATTTGTTCAAAAGCACACAGGTACTTTCGCACCTCTGCTATATCTAATTGCCTCGAAAAACAGCTGAACCGTTCTTCATCCAGGTCAAACATCACTTTTAAAAACTTTTTACCTGAACAATACAGTACAATACCCACGTTCAGGAATTCTTCGCGTTCCACACGGGGCACCACGCGTATCACCGCATATTCAAATAACAGATCACTTTGCATGCTGTGCGGGTTTTACAAAGTTTTCAGAATGTGCAACGCGTATAGACAGGAATTGAAAATAAGCCTGCCTGTGTTGCGATGGCGTTTCAAACAGGTCTTCTCCAGTCAGCCATTCATCTGGTATCAGGTCCACTATAGCCTGTATTCGTTCATCAGTAAGTATTTCCTTAAAGGTAACATCAACTTTATCCAGCTCAGTTGCTTGTGGTAGTAATACATGGTCTTTCACCTGTGTAAAAGGTTGCAGGGCCTTGGTCTCCCAGGTAGCCCAGTTATGATGAAAGTACAGCGATGCCCCATGGTCTATGAGCCAAAGTTCCTGGTGCCACAACAGCATATTGGTATTGCGTACAGTTCTGTCCACGTTCATCAACAAGCTATCCAACCAAACAATCTTCGATGCCAGCAAGGGATCAACCGTAGTAACTGCCGGATCAAACGTCATAGCCCCAGAAAGATAATGTAAGGCAAGGTTAAGACCGGTACTGGCTTTAAGTAAGTCCTGTATTTCCTCGTCCGGTTCAGTACGGCCAAAGGCTTCATTTAAATTGGCAAACACGATCTCTGGCATCTTCAATCCCAAAGCACGCGCTATCTCCCCTCCTATCAATTCTGCTATCAGCGCTTTTGTTCCTTGGCCTGCTCCACGAAATTTGACAACGTATAAAAATCCATCATCGGCCTCAGCTATCGCAGGCATAGATCCCCCTTCACGCAATGGGGTTACATATCGTGTTACGTTAACAGTACGGAGTTGCGGTTTATCGATCATAATGTACTAATGGCAAGTAATGCCGCTCTATTATCTGCCAAAGCAGTCGCGGTGCTGCAAAAATACTATTATCCATTACTTTCTTCAGCTGTTTCTTCTGTGGCTGCTGCCGGGTCATCTTCCAGCAGCGCTTCTTCTACCAATGGCAATGGCAATTGCCTGGATGATTTGATGTGCAGCTTTTGCATATAAGCCGCCTGGCTAATGAGGTTACCTTTACCGGTCTTCAATTGAGCATACGCATTGGTGTATGAGCTGTTTGCGCGATCCAGGTACTTGCCCACCTCATCCATGCTATTTACAAATCCCACCAACTTATCATAGAGTGATCCCGCTTTCTTTGCTATTTCCTGTGCATTCCTGTTCACATTATCGCGCTTCCAGTAGTCATATACCAGCTTCATAGCGCCCAGCAAAATGGTAGGGCTAAGCAGTATTATGCCCTTATCATAAGCATATTGCCAAAGTGCAGGATCTCCTTGCGATGCTGTAATAAATGCTGCTTCCACCGGTACAAACATCATTACCGTGTCCAGTGTGCCAGGCAGGTTATTGTACTTCTTACCAGCAAGCCCGTCAATGTGATTCTTAACCGACCGCACTAACTGGTTGCGGTATTGTAATTGTTCCACTTCGGTAGTCGCTGAACAGTATTGTTCATAATGCACCAGTGACACTTTTGAATCGACAATCACCACCCTGTTATCCGGGTACTTCACCAGTACATCTGGGCGTATGGTAGTACCGTCCTCATTCTTACCAGTTTCCTGTACCGTAAAATGTATATCTTTTTGCAGGCCCACGTATTCCAATATCCGCTCCAATATGGCCTCTCCCCAATCGCCTTGCTGTTTGGTACTGCCACGCAGTGCATTGGTCAGGTTCTCGGCTTCCTTACCCAGGCGTTGGTTCATTTCCATCACCTGCTTTATTTCTGTCCGCAGCGATGCCCGTTCTTTGGTTTCATCATTATATCGTGCATCTATCTCATTCCTGAATTCGCTGATCTTATCCTTCAACGGATCAAGCATCACCTTCAAATTTGTTTCCTGCTGTTCATTAAATTTCTTAGCGCTGGTATCTAGCACTGCACCAGCTATTACTTTAAATTCAGCTTCCAGTTTTTGCTTTATTTCTTCCAGGTCTTTTTTCTGTGTCTCCAGCTTTTCCTGCCGTGCCCTTGCTTCTGCTTGTAAGCCAGCAATTAGTCGTTCAGCATCCTGCAATTCATGTTGAATAACGTTGTTCCTCTCCTCCTGCTGTTTCAGTATTGCAGACAGTTCAACTTGTCTTGCTATCGCAGTATCCTTTTGTGTTACAGATATATACAATTCCTTTTGCACCTGCTGCATTTCAAGTTTCAACTCCTCTAGTCTAGCGCTTGGCACATGGTCGCGCTCAAACAAAAGTTTACGTACTACCCATATTACAATAGCTCCTGTAACAATGCCTGCTACAAGAACTGCAAATAAACCTGCTTCCATCGTGTTGCTTTATTATCAATGTACAGTAAAGATACGCTTAGCTGCAAAATCAGCCCCTCTGAAAGATTATGAACTGAGCCGTAATCTACTTATTTTAGAAGTGTATTATTAGATGTAAGCCAGTAATTTAAACATCATTTATTCTTCCAAAATCTATCCACATATTACTTTGCAAAAGCTTAAATTTATTAAAAGTTATCCCATGCAAAAAGGAACAAAAGAAAATCCGTGGAAATTAAAAACGCCGCCTCTGAGTTCTGAATACGAAATGTATAAGGATGGAAAAGACGGGAAAGAAATCTTAGTATGCACCGTAGGTAAAACAATACTACATTACGACTACCGTTGCATAAACGACCTGCATGAAATGCTCAAAGACCACGGCGAATGGATGGAACTTGGCAGTGCTGATGAACAAAAACATGCAAATGAGGGTACTGTTGAAGCCTGGGGCAGATCAGACCGCAACCCTATTGGTGGCTGGTATGGATTAAAGAAAGGGCTGCGAGGTAGATTTGCTATGTATATCCCACCATTGATGGAAGAACTGGGACTTGCAGAGGTGGAGCATAACCCAAAGAATAATAGAATGCGGGCGAAATAATTTTACCACTTTATCTGTTGTTCCTACATTTAATTTACATACTTATAGTAGGCTAGCGCCAGCCGTATCTCACCGTATGTGTATTCATCGCTGAGCAGGTCTTTTATTGGCTTCAATGCTATTGTCTGACCGCTTTGTTTTATCACCTGCAATATTGTTGCCAGCCTGTCCTTTTCCACAAATTTGGTAATGCTTAGTTCTCCATTTTCTACAAAAGTAGCCAAGTGCCCTTCTATGGTAGTTGGCGACATATTACGTTGCGCAGCTATTTCCACAATGCTATTACCATCCTGGAACAACTGGAAGGTAACCTGCATGGTATTGCTCAGTTTTTTTTCTTTGGGCGCAGTGCTGCGCTCCCGCTTGGTTTTCACAAGTGGCATCCGGCTTTGCAGGTTGTGGCTCGCGCAGTAGTCTTTTATAGCTTTAAGGAAAGCAGTACCATAACGCCCAACCTTATAATCACCAAAACCAGATATCAATAACAATTCTTCAGGTTTCTGCGGCAAGAAGGTTGCCATATCAGCAAGTGTGCTATCGGCCAGTATATTGTAGCTGGGTACATGCTGGGCATCAGCTATCTCTTGCCGTACCTGGCGCAGTGTTTTCATTAGCTCTTTTTCATACACTGCATCCTCTTCCTGTGCTTCTGCATTCTCTTTCTTCATTACCAGCTTCACTGCAATCTCGCCTTTCAATATACTTCGACTTTTGTCGTTTAGCAGCAGTGTTCCATACTGGTCGTCGGTACGGGCCAGCATGTGGTTTTGCAGCATCTGCTTCACCAGCCATTGCCATTCTTCTTTCTTCAGGCTTTTACCTACACCATAGGTTTTCAATTCTTTGTGTGCAGGCAGTATCTTATCTGCGCCTGTAGCGCGCAATAGGTCTATAAGGTATGCAGGGCCGTATCGTTCTCCTGTACGCACTATTGCAGACAGCAATTTCTGGGCATCAATAGTTACATCCTTTTCTTCCAGGCTGCTCAGGCAATAGTCACAGCTGCCACAATAAGCCGGGGCGGGTTCACCAAAGTATTGTAATAAATATTGCCTGCGGCAGCACTCACTTTCACAAAACTCCTGCATCTGGTCCAGCTTCTTGCGGGCTATACTGGTTTGCTGCGGATTGCCGTCTATAGTAATAAAGCCTTTCAGCTTCATAATATCGCCGGCGCTATAATAGGTAATGGCATCGCTTCGCAGGCCATCACGCCCAGCACGCCCTGTTTCCTGGTAGTAACCCTCCAGGTTCTTGGGTACATCGTAGTGTATCACAAAGCGCACATTGCTCTTGTCAATGCCCATTCCAAAAGCTATGGTGGCTACAATTATTTTCACCTCGTCACGCTGAAACTGTTCCTGTACACGGTTTCGTGCACCGCTATCCATCCCTGCATGGTAACAGGCCGCCATATAGCCTTGTCCCCTAAGCTTTTCAGCAAGGCTTTCTGTGCTTGCACGCGATAGGGTGTATATTATACCGCTATCGTCCGGGTGTTGGGCCAGGTACTTGCTCATCTGCCCAAGCGCATCTTTTTTCTTGCGTATATAGTAATATATATTGGGCCTGTTAAAACTGGATACAAATACCTGCGGGTGGTGCAGTGCCAGTTTTTCCAGTATATCTTTCTGGGTAAGGTCATCAGCACTGGCAGTAAGCGCTATTACTGGTAAGTGCGGGAATACATCTTTCAATACCGCCAATTTCAGGTATTCAGGCCTGAAATCATGCCCCCAAGATGAGATGCAATGCGCCTCATCTATGGCAAATAACGATGGATTTATTTTGCGTAAAAAGTCGAAGAATGCAGCGCTGTTTGCAGGTATGCGCTCGGGCGCTATGTACAACAGTTTTAGATCGCCATTAAGCGCTTTGACTATAATGTTTTGTTGTTCCGCCTGCGATTGTGATGAATTAAGATAAGCAGCAGGGATACCATTGGCCAGCAAGCCATCCACCTGATCCTTCATTAGCGCTATCAACGGCGAGACTACTATAGTAATGCCTGGCAACAACACTGCTGGCAATTGATAACAAACAGACTTACCACCACCAGTGGGCATAATGGCCAGCACGTCATTACCGTCTAGTACGGCCTCTATTATTTGTTGCTGGCTGAGCCTGAACTGGCTGTAACCAAAATGGTGCTGAAGGGCCTGGTGTATTTGTTGCTTGAGTGACATAGAAACTAACAGGCAAGATAAGGAAAGATGCAGTGTTATAGTGCTGCGCGCAACTTTATCTTCTTGTCAACTGCAAAATATAGCCTTGCTATCCCCCATCCTATCAGCATCCCAAGTATTGCGGCAACCAAAACATCTGTAAAATAATGCACACCAAGATACAGGCGGCTGTAACACACAAACATAGCCCATGGGTACATTACAAAAGGCATCCACTTCAGGCGTGGGTAAGTAATTATACTAATGTAGGTAGCCAGGCCAAATGTATTGCATGCATGAGAAGAGATAAAGCCATAGTCCCCGCCCTGGTAGTTATTTACATAGTGCAGCAAGGAGTGCAGCGCAGGATTATGGCTGGGGCGTGGCCGCATGCATAGTGGCCTTATGATGCTTGATGATAGCTGGTCTGTAGCCAATACCAATGGCAGTGTCATAAGTATCTTCCATAAGCTGTCCTTTTTATATACTACAACAAGCAATATGGTCAGCAACACGTAAAAAGGTATCCATGATCCCGTTTGGCTGGCAAACCACATAATGGAATCCAGCATAGGGGTATTATGGCTGTTTACAGCCAATATTATTTGCTCATCTAAAGCCTGTATGCGGTCAAACATAGACTATTGAGCTTTGGCAGTTTTTTCCTCAAACTGTGCGAGTGTAAATGTTTCCTTTACTCTTATACCACGTGGTGTGCTTTCCAGAGTGCAGCATTCATTTACCGGGTCATGTTCAAAATAAAGCACCCAATTGTTTGCCACGGCTTCGTTCAGCAATTTCTGTTTTTCCATCAGTGTATCCAGCGGGCGCATGTCATATGCCATTACCCACGGTAGCGATACGTGTGCTGCACTGGGTACAAGGTCTGCACAATAGAGTATTGTGGTATCGTTATATTTTATCTGTGGCAACATCATGCAATCTGTATGGCCGTTCACATATCTGATACGTATATCTTCCAGCCATTCGGCACCGTCTGGAGTATCTATTAAACGCAGTTGGTTACTTTGCTCAATGGGCAATATATTCTCTTTCAGGAAAGATGCTTTTTCTCTTTCATTAGGGTCAAGGGCAGAATTCCAATGTTTATGGTTGCTCCAGTAAAAAGCATTTTTAAATACAGGCACCAGTTTATCTCCATCGCGCATTATGGCGCCACCGCAATGGTCAAAATGCAGGTGAGTAAGGAATACATCGGTAATATCTTCTGGTTTATACCCATGGGCCGCCAGCGATTTTTCCAGCGTATCATCACCGTGCAGGTAGTAATGGCCAAAAAACTTTTCATCCTGCTTGGTCCCCATTCCAGTATCTACCAATATTTTGTAGTTGCCATGCACTATAAGCAGGCAACGCATGGCCCAGGAGCACATATTGTTATCATCGGCCGGATTGGCTTTGTTCCACATGCTTTTGGGTACTACGCCAAACATGGCACCGCCATCCAGCTTAAAATATCCTGCATTTACTGTAAATAGTTTCATGGTATTTATTATATGGTAATGAGGGCAGCCTGTTTTCTCTGCTTTACAATAGCAAGATACAAAATGATAGAGCCACTGGCAAAGAATACAATGAGTGCCAGTATTGAGTTACGCATAGAGCCCGTTATTTGATCTATAAAGCCGAAGGAAAACATACCGATCACAATGGCTATTTTTTCCGTAAAATCATAAAAGCTAAAAAATGATGCCGTATCATGTGTTTCAGGCATTAGCTTAGAATACGTAGAACGGCTGAGCGACTGTATGCCGCCCATTACCAGGCCTACCACCATTGCCAAAATGTAGAATTGTAATGCATTTTGTACAAAGTAGGCAGCAATACAAACGCCTATCCATATAAATACTACAAATAGAAGCACCTGCAGGTTGCCATATATTTTAGATAGTGATGACATAACATATGCACCGGCAATGGCAACCAACTGAATAATGAGTATAATGGTAATAAGCTGACTGGTTTCCAGGTTCAGTATTTTCTTCCCGAAGGCTGTTGCTGCAAGCATTACAGTTTGCACACCCATACTATACAGAAAAAAAGCACATAGGTATGTTACCAAAACAGGCATAGCTTTAATTTTTGTCCATACCTTTTTCAGCTCTATAAAACCATTTGCGATCAAGTTATGCTCCGGACGCTTAGCTACAGGTAGATTTTTAGGAAGGTTCCTGAATGTGATCTGTGCAAACCCCATCCACCAGATACCTACCAGCAAGAAGGACAACCTAGCGGGAAATGTTGCATCGGTAATGCCAAACAATTCTGGTTTCAGTACAAATACAAAGCATATAAGTTGCAATAACACACTTCCTACATACCCATAGGCAAAGCCTTGGGCACTTACCGTATCTTGTTCAGCGTCAGTAGCTATCTCAGGCAAAAAAGCATTGTAAAAAACCAAGCTGCCACAGTAACCTACAGCAGCTAATGCAGAACAGATCACACCATACTCCAAAGTTGATTTATTAAAGAAAAACAGGCCACAACATGCAAGAGAGCCTAAATAACAAAAGAACTTCATGTAGCTTTTCTTATTACCCTTGTAGTCTGCTATAGAAGATAATATAGGAGACAGGATGGCTATTATCAGGTATGCTGCTGCCAACGAATAATCAAATAAGACATTATTCGATATTTTCAGTCCAAAGAATGAAATTTTATCACTCTCTGCTCCTGTTGGCAGTTTTGTGACTGCAATAGCAAAAAAGTATGCGGGGAATATGGTTGACGTAATAACCAGGTTGTAGGCAGAGTTTGCCCAGTCGTACATAGCCCATGCACGATGCACTTTTTTAGATGATAACGGTCGCGCTGTATCTGTAACAATATTTTCCATTGTATGCTTATTACATGGGCAGAATAGACCCGCCCATTCAGTGTGCGTCAAAAATAGTAATGTTTAGCTGTGATTCTTTTTTTCGATCTTATTATAGCAAGATTTTCATTTTATTTAATACTGCCTGTTTATGTCTCATTGATAACAGCATGTATTTGGGATGGGTGAATCATTACCTAAAAGTTCATCATTGCTCACTACAAAACTATTGACCGAAAAATCTCACCTTATTTTATAGCTCACGCACATTTGCAACATATCAATACATATTATTAACATACAATATACCAAAGAGGAGGATTTTTTCTCAATTTATTAATATTACCCTCGTGGTCCGTTACCCTCAACTAATATAACTTTGCCGCCCTTTCAGCAATAACAAGGGTTAGGCAATCACGGAAGATATTCTAAATAGATGGGGGCAAAATTGAAGTAACAAGTTGCAATTATTGGGACATTAAGATGTATTTGAAGATGCAATAAAAAAATACATTTTTTGCAGACAAACTTAATATTGTGGATAAGTATGAAATCGTAATTTGTAGAAGAATGGTACATAAAAAATCTCATAGAAGTGGATACGAATAATTGTATATTACTAAATACTACAGGAGGTAGGTGTTTGATTATAAATAGGAATACAATCTGTTTCAGCCCAAAGTAGCCATGGCATTGAACAATAGAAGAAATGAAGTGTTGCTTGGAGCAGCCGGATGAAGCAATGTGAAATTTTGGTAGCCTGAATACGGTTTTTATAGCAAATATGGTTCCAAACATTGCAATGCCCAATCTGTAATCGCAGGTAAACAAACAAGCGCGGTTTGATTTTTTTTTTCAACAAATTGTTAGCAATTTCGTTGCCTTGCTCTCAGAAAAAAAGCAAGTCGATCCATATGTACGTTTTCACAAATTTTCTTGTGCTTCGTGCATGCCTAAAGGCGGTATATAGTAGTAACAAAAACCCTTACGCAGAGTGAGGACAGGCGGGTGTCGCCGTAACAAAATGTGGTATATATATTTGAGATCAACTTGAATGAGCGTTAAATATGGATAAGAGTCAATTCAACATAAATACACTAAGCGAAGCAGAACTTGGCTGGGAAAAGTGTCTGGGCATTATTAAAGATAATGTCAATTGGCGCACTTACCAGACTTGGTTCGAACCGGTGAGGGCTGTAGCCTTAACCGAAAATATATTGACATTGCAGGTGCCCAGTCAATTCTTTTATGAATGGCTGGAAGAACATTATGTAGAGCTGTTAGGTAAAACCATTAAAAGGGTATTAGGAAAGGAAGGAAGACTGGAATATCGTATCATTATGGAGAGCGGTTCTCCTCATCGTTCACCGGCATCTGTTAATATGCCTGGTAGCACTCATAACAAACCGGCTAAGGAGACCAATTTTGTAGATATGCCCCTTAAATGGGACGATCCGCACAACATTAAAACTCCTTATGCTATACCGGGCCTGAAGCGCATGCAGATAGACCCACAACTGAATGCCAATTATACATTTGAGAATTACGTGGAGGGCGACTGCAATCGTGTGGCTCGCTCTGCCGGTATGCATATAGCTAAGAAGCCAGGTACAACGTCTTTCAATCCGCTGGTTGTTTATGGCGGTGTAGGTTGGGGTAAGACCCACCTTGTGCAGGCCATTGGCAATGAGACACGCAGGCTGCATCCTAACAAGAGTGTATTGTATGTAAGTGCCGAAAAGTTTATCAACCAGTTCATTGATCACTCAAAAAACAACGAGATAAACGATTTCATTCATTTTTATCAGCTTATAGATGTGTTGATACTGGATGATATCCATCTCTTTATCCCTGCCAATAAAACACAGGATGTGTTCTTTGCCATATTTAACCACTTACACCAGGGTGGTAAGCAGATCATCCTCACCAGCGATACCCCTCCAAAGGATCTTGATGGCATGCAGGAACGCTTGCTGAGCCGTTTCCGTTGGGGACTGAATGCAGACATACAGGCTCCCGACTTTGAAACCCGGCAGCTGATACTACAGATGAAAATGCGGCAGGAAGGTTTGGAGATCCCTGATGACGTGGTAAAATACATAGCCTACAATGTACAGAGCAACGTACGCGAGCTTGAAGGCGCTGTAATAGCATTGTTTGCACAAGCCACATTAAACCGGAAGGAGATAGACCTTGAATTGGCAAAGCGTGTAATGCGCAATTTTGTAAAAACGGCTATACGAGAAATAACAATAGAAAATATACAGAAAATGGTATGCGACTACTACCATATAGCTTACGACAAGTTGTTGGCCAAAACGCGTAAGCGTGAAGTAGTGCAAGCAAGGCAGATAACAATGTACCTGGCTAAGAAATTTACCAAGAGCTCTTTAAAGAACATTGGGGAGCATTTTGGTGGCTTTGACCATACAACAGTAATACACTCCTGCCAGACGGTTGAAAACCTGATGGATACAGATGTAGAGTACAAAGAGCACCTGTTGGAAATACAACAAAAGGTACAGCTGGCAAGCATTTAATAAGAACTGCAAAAAACTTTTTGAATTGTCGTTAATACAATTATCTTTGCAGTCCATTAAAAAAACGGTGACGGTTACAGGGCTGCTGAAAAGCACGGTAATCAACACAAAAATGGTGAGGTGGGAGAGTGGCCGAATCCAATAGTTTGCTAAACTGTCGTACGTTTTACCGCGTACCGCGGGTTCGAATCCCGCCCTCACCGCCACAATGAAACGATAGCCCAAAGGGGCAATTGTAATAAAAGCAGGAAACTGCAACACTGCTTGTACACGCGCAGTACATACAGAAAAGTTCGGGGAGTAGCGCAGCCCGGTAGCGCACCTGGTTTGGGACCAGGTGGTCGCAGGTTCGAATCCTGTCTCCCCGACTTGAGAGGACAAAATGGTAGCAATACCGTTTTGTCCTTTTTTATTTTTATCCAACTCGTTACTAATCATATAGACATAACGAACCGCTTCGTTCACTCTCCCAGTTCGAAGTAAATTATTTTCAAAATGCATTTTTTCGGGGAACATCGAACTGATGATTTCTCGTTTCTTATCAACTTCTGCAATTTCATAATTGTAATCCAGCTTTAAACGGTTGTCAACACCCTTTTTCAGCAGTCCTTTAATATTGTGTAATATTGTGCCAGATTGTGAACGGTACCGGAATGGCATCCTAATCGACACAGTACATGCGGTTTTGGGGGTGAAGGATACTGTAACAACAATCTACGTTGTAAAGCAGAGCATTTGCAGCAATGTGAAGTATGACACTGCTATTATACAAATAGCCAGGGATGGCGCAGTGAAAGTATCTATATAATCTTCCCTAATCCTGCGTAGTATGAAATAACAATAGCGGCGCCTAATAATACCAGCACTGCTACAATGTGGCTATTGCACCCCCTCATACAGGGACAATCATATTGTGTGACTTTTTTTGTAACGCTCGGTCAAGCTTTTGATTATGCTGTAAACCATATTGGCGCATATCTTGATAGTGGCATTATTGACACGACAAAAAATTGCGGTTCCCCTCAAACCACTCACGTGCCTCAGATTCAAATTTTAAATATCATAAATAACACTTTAAATTGGGTAAAAATAGAAGGTAGCTTTACGGCTACCGGCACTGAAAAATTTATCACGATTGGTAACTTTTATGATAAAACACATACAACCTATATTCCTTCCATTTCAGGGGGATTTGGAAAAAATGGTAGTTTTTGAAAGTTTAGTCCCACCATTAAACTTATTACCCTGGTAATTAGTCTGAAGTCGTTTACCCACATCTAGGACTGATAATTTTAGCGTGCTGTAAAGTCCCTCAATTGGGAATAAAATGGCATTAATTAAATAACACTTAGACATCAGTATTAATAGTATTTGAGACGGAATTTTTTTATAAAAAAAATGTAAAATACGTTTTAGATTTATAGACTTATTTTCAAACAAGTTTGAAGATTTTTTTTTAGATTTGTACAAGAAAACAAGCGTTATTTATTAAAATAAGTATGCAATGAAAAACTATTACAGAGTTTTAGGAGTATCGACTAATTCTACAACAGATGATATTAAGAAAGCATATAAGCAACTTATAGAACAATATCATCCTATTCTGAACAGTGGAGATAAGTATGCCCAGGAAAGGTTTATAGATATTTCAGTTGCATATAAAACACTTTCAAATAAGGCAAAGCGTGAAGACTATAATGCAATCCTCAATAGCATAGGCCCTATTGTTCAGTACAACAATCAGCGGCATGAAGAAAACCTTTATTTTGCTACTGTCGCAGCCCCAATAATAAAAACTGCGAGATACAATAAATACCCTGTTTATGCAGCAATACTACTTACAACAGCATGCCTGTCTGTTGGTCTTTCTATGATGATAAATAACCTATCTGCTGGCAAAAGCAACTCGGGCCGTATAGCGTCAATAATAAAAGCAAGCCCCCAACCTCTAAAAAGCATAGTAACATCAATAACTGATATAAACACAGGGTTGCCATATGAAGAAACAGCTGCTATTCCTGCAATTTTTAACAGTAATAGTGATGCTTATAAAAGGTCAGCGAATACAGTTATCCATTTTAAAAAGGCGCATAATACATTACCTGTTGTCAAAGCTATAAGCCCTAAAAAAAATGAAGAAGTGGTAGTATCTACATTACCTGTAGAATATGCTATAGGTGCCTCAAGAAATGATATTCTGAAAATACAGGGATCCCCTAATTCTATCATCCGTTACGATAATGAAGATGAAGTATGGGTTTATGGTGGTAGTAAATTACATTTCAATAATGGCAGACTTGCTTCTTATCGTAACAGCGACAATAATTTACTGATAAGGAGTTTCTAATTTGACGTATAGTTAGATTTCGTTACAATGCTTTTAATAACATCATCTAATTTGCTTGCTGATTCTTTAATTCCATTAACTATCATCAATGTTTCGTCATCTGCTATTGCCCTAAATTCAAGCAGGTTACACAGTCCTAATACAGTGGTTAAAGGGCCACGTACATCGTGAGATTGTATCCAGGCGATCTCTCTAAGTATCTTGCTGCTTTCTTCTATCTTTTTTACATACTGTTTTTGTTCTGTAATATCCTGGAATGTGCCACGCAAACATAATGTAGTGGCAGTTTCATCGTAATAGATCTCTCCTTTTACGTTTATATATTTCCATAGCCCATCTCCCTTTATTCTGAATGTAAAGGGGGTGAATACTTTATTGTTCTTTACTTCTTTAATGATCTGTGCTACATCATGTCTATCCTTCCTAACTATTATTGCCATCATTTCTTTTATGCTCAATTCTATACCTGAATCAATTCCTAATACATTTTTTGCACCATCAGAAAAAATAATAGTATTACGCAGCAGGTTTATACTACCATAGCATATTTTAGCGGTCTTTTCGGCCCACTCCAATTGTCTGTTTTTAGCTATTAAGTGGCCTTCCAGGTTTAGACGGTCATCTATCTCTTTATTCAGGGCGCTAACTGTTTTATATTTAAATGTAACCGGAATAAAATGGCTCAGATAGAAGAGCAGATACCCTCCACAAAGGATAAGTACAACCTTAAAAAATAAAACTGCGAATTGGAGCTTATACCAAAACTGTAACCCACCCAGTAAATAACATAACCCACATATAATAAGAAATCCTGCAAACAGCCGGTATAGTGGATTTAGCAAATGCCTGTTCTTTAATACGTTGGCATAGTAGAATATTTTTATTGAAATTAAGGTGAGTACTATAAACATCAGCAAGTCGCTAATATTATCTGCCAACTTAGATATGTTGAACATAGTAATTAGATTTAGTAGTAATTGTAAATCATCTGTTGATGAAAATCCCAGCTATAAAATAGCTGGGATTTCTATTGAGCTGCATAAGTGTTAATATAAACTACATGGAAATTATCTGAAATTCAGTTCTCCTGTTATTCTGATGCTGTTGTTCTGTACAGTTTTCGCACTTGCACTTTTCCACGGGCATATGCTTACCATATCCTTTTGACATTAATCTTGAAGCCTTGATCCCTCTTTCCTGCAGGTATTTAATAACAGACAATGCGCGTGCATCAGACAAATGCATATTGTATGCATCAGATCCGCGACAGTCTGTATGTGAATTGACCTGGATATGCATTTCGGGATACTTGTTCAGCAACTCTAGCAAACGATCCAAAGAAGGTTTTGCATCGTCACGTATATTTGCCTTATTGTAATCGTAATAGATATTATCAACCTTATAAACTTCGCCAACTTTCAGTCGTTTCATAAACAAAGTGTCACTTAATTTTACACTGCCAGATTGAGGGCTTATACCTTTAGTAGAGAAGGTTTTTTCATTACCGTAGTAATTGTCCTTTAATCCATAAACACTATATAATTTGTCCATGTTAAGTGTTGTTGTATATACTTGCCCTGTGTTAAGAGAAATAGTATCTGCTTTAGATTTGCCATTCTCATACAACACAAGTACAGGGTTATCTAAAGGCTGATGTGTACCTTCATCATAAACAACTACATCATACGTAATATTGAAATTTGGCTTCAATCTTATTTCCCTGTGCAGCGTATCACTTTTTTTAATGTCGAGCGTAGAAATATTTATTTCAACCTGATCATACCCATTCTTTCTTGCCGCAACTGTATACATACTTTGTGGAAATAACCTGGTGAAAATTTCCCCTCTATCATTGCTTGATAAAGTATGTTTGTCATTTTTGCTTTGCAGTATTACATTACTGCCATCAATTTTTTTATTTGTTGCATCGTCAACAATATCAAGGGAAAGAAAGATCTGCTGCTTATTGTAAAAGTAAATATTGTCGCTCTTTTTAATGGCGGGCCTGTTTGATGCGAAATAACCAGTATTACCATCATCACGTAGGGTAAGTGACATATCATCGTAAGAGGAGTTTACCGGCATACCTAAATTATCTGGTTTGCCAAAAGTTTGTGTTTCATTATCCCACCTGGCAGCATAGATATCTAATCCCCCAAAACCTGGCAAGCCATTAGATGAAAAATACAATACGCTGTCTGCCGATATGTAAGGGAACATTTCATCACCTTCAGTATTTACATTCTTGCCGAGGTTCTGTGGCTGTGTCCAATTCCCACTACTGTCTCTATAACAGATATATAAGTCGCTGCCACCAGTACCTCCTTTCATATCTGAGGCAAATATGAGTACATTACCATCTTTACTGATTGCAGGATGTGCTGTTGAATAATCATCACTATTATATACAAATGGTTTTACTTTTTTGTATTTTTTTGTATTCTCATCGTAGTCGCTTGCTATCATTATCTGTAAGTGCACTACATCGCTCGCATCGGGCACCGGTTTTTTTATCAATACCTTTTGTTTGTAATTTGTGCGAGTGAAGTACATTTGATTTCCATCGGCACTAAATACACACGGACCATCGTGGTATTTAGTGTTGATCTTGCTGCCGATGTTGGATATTGCAGTACTACAGTTATTTCCCATATCGCAAGAGACCTTATACATTTTATAAAACGATTTGCCGGTCCACTCGTTTGTTTTAGAAGGGGCATTGATTATTGTATCTGCAGTAAAAAATAATTCATTCTTCCTGAGTGCAGGGCCAAAATCAGAACCATCAGTATTGAAATTCTGGAAGACAATACTTGCATCAGGTGGTTGCTGCATCATATTCTTAATGT
>Ga0206982_1067_pt1 | contig 35271 bp, 23 predicted proteins | sample Alteio_BWMinCont_18_FD_153493 | JGI IMG/M metagenome (GOLD analysis project Ga0206982, IMG submission 153493) | Enriched cells from forest soil in Barre Woods Harvard Forest LTER site, Petersham, Massachusetts, United States -... | ecosystem: Environmental > Terrestrial > Soil > Temperate forest >... | reverse complement strand
CAATATTGCATTGATATGCATAGTGGGTATGGTTGCGGGTTTCTTGGTATCGCGCGTATTACTGTCTGCAAGTACCTTCATCCTGGGGTGTACTGCGTTGTACAATGTTGATCCTAGAAGGTGGTTTAAAGATAAGTGGTGGTTACTGGGTGTTGTATGGGTATCTTTTTATGCCATTTCATCTTTATGGAGCGATAATACAGGATTCTGGAACATACATTTTAATGTAAAGCTGCCCATATTATTATTACCACTGGCGTTCACATTCCTGCCATCATTCTCAGACCGGCAATTGCGTATATATACCGTCTGCACAGGGATATTGCTATTGTTGGGTGCAGGTTACAGTGCTATGTTCCTTGTAAACCATATGGATTTTTATATGGAACAATACAGGACATCGAAGGTACTGCCTACACCTGCCGAAGATGACCATATCAGGTTTAGTATCTCAATAGCGTGCTACATAATATGGGGTGTTTACATTTGGCCACGATTGAATACACGGTCTATTAAGATAATAATAGCCTGCATTCTTGTGTTGCTTACTGTATATCTGCATGTGCTGGCAGCAAAGTCTGGCATTATATCCCTGTATATTTTTATAATCGCTTTGGGTTTTTACTTTTTAATGATAAAAAAAGTAAAAACGGCGCTTGCTGGGATCATAATTGTTATAGTATTGTTTTTTACAGCATTGAAAACAATACCCACATTCAGTCAGCGTATAGGGTATATCAGCTATACTTACATTGTATTTGAGAGGGGCGACAGAAGCGGAAAGTATGGCGATATAGGGAGGCTGATATCTTATAAAATTGCCCTGAAAAAGATAATAGAGCATCCCTGGACGGGCGTTGGTACGGGCGATATGATGAATGTGATGAGGGAAGGATATAAAAAATGGTACCCGCAGATAAAAGAAGAGGACCAGCTACTGCCTCATAACCAACTAATGGATGTGGCACTGGGCTGTGGCATGCCTGTAGCTGCCATATTTTCTATCTGGCTTTTTTACCCATTGGTCTGGATCAGGAAGAACCGCGATGGTTTTTTTATGTTTGTTATATGGCTGGTGTTCTTGGTGAACCTGATGATAGAGCCGTTTCTTGAGGTGCAATTCGGTGTATTTGTATATTTGTTTTTCATGCTGTGGCAAAGGGCTACGTTAAAAAAGCCGGAGCGCGCGGCAATAATTGCATAAATCAAAAAAACTATGACCAATTTCATACCCATATTTCCACTTAGTATAGTAGTTTATCCAGGCGAGGCGCTGAACCTGCATGTATTTGAGCCACGATACAAGCAATTGATCTCTGAATGCATCAGGGAAAAGAAAAATTTTGGTATCACTACCGTGCTGGATAAGAAAATGGAAGAGTTGGGCACGCAAATGGAAATACTGGAAGTGGTGAAAGAATATGATAACGGTGAGTTGGATATTAAGACAAGGGGGGTGAATGTGTTCAGAATACTGGAAGTTATTAAAACATTGCCCGATAAAATGTATTGGGGAGCTATAGTTAACTATCCGCCCAATGTGACGATGCAGGATAATACCGATATTGCAAGGCTTATACTGGAAGAGGTGAAAAGACTATATACGCTGGTAAGCCTGGAAGAAAAATTTCCCATCCATAAAAGCTCCATGATATCTTATGAAATAGGACACCTGGTAGGATTTACAAAAAAACAGGAATACGAGCTGTTGGGCCTTTTCACAGAAAGTCAACGACTTGAGTACATAAGGCGGCATCTGAATACGATAACGCCGATAATTAAAGAGCTGGAACAAATGAAAGCAAGGGTGCAGATGAACGGACACTTCAGGAATTTATCGTTAGGTGATTTTGATCTATGATCCAGGCATTGGGTTGCAATAGGTCTATTAATTTTTTTGTTCCATTTATTTCATAGCTTAGCAATCACGCTAAATTTCACTAATTTGGCAGAAATCATCTTAAAGCAACAAACAATGTCCATAAATCTTTGCATAGACTGGGGAAATACGAATGTTAAAGCTGCCATTTTTAATGATGAGCAGATCGCCGATACATTTACATTTCCTGCGGCAGAAGCGGTGAGTGGCCTTGAAGCTGTTATCTCCAGCCACAATGCGCAAAAAGCAATTTTATGTTCTGTAGTTGAGCATCCCTTTGGCGTGGAACAGGCTTTAAGTGAAAAAATAAAGTCTTTTATTAAGCTGAATAGCAATACATCTCTGCCTATCATGAACGCCTACCTTTCACCGGAATCGTTGGGGAATGACAGGATAGCGCTTGCTACTGCTGCCTATATGCAGAATGAGGGCAAAAATACACTTGCTATAAGCCTGGGAACATGCATTACATACAACTTTGTTCAGAAAAATAAAACTTTCAGAGGGGGCGCAATAAGTCCGGGATTGCAAATGCGACTTAAAGCGATGCATGAGTTTACGGATAAGTTGCCTGAAGTGCCCGTGCAGGGAGAGCTTTTATTGTTGGGCTATGACACGGCAACGTGTATGCGTAGCGGAACCATATTTGGCATGGCTGCTGAAATAGATGGAATGATCAAAGAATTTGAAAGTCAATACTCCGATTTTAACGCCGTATTAACGGGTGGGGATGCCCCATACTTTGCAAGCAAAATTAAAAGTAAGATATTTGCCGACCCAGACCTGTTAATGAAAGGGTTGAATTTAATTTTAAAACATAATGTACCAATTCCACGCTAAATACATTTTCCCTTTCTTTTTATTATTCTTATTTGCTTTTGGAGTAACATCTATAGCTCAAACCAGTACGGTTAGTAATCCTACGTCAACGCGGGAGAACGATCCTTATTCCCGTTTTGGCGTAGGCGAAGCGCTGAATGGAAATAATGCGGTTTTGCAGGGTATGGGTAATATTTCATCTGCTTATGAAAATCCTTATTCCATAAATTCTGACAATCCTGCATCATACTCTTTTTTGAAACTAACTACTTATGAGGCTGGTATGCAAGGAAGTATCCGTAACGTAGCAGCTAATGGGTTAAACTATACTACAGGTACCGCTACGCTCAATTATCTGAATATAGGTGTACCGGTAGGCAAGCACGGAGGCCTGGTATTTGGCTTTACACCGCAGACAAGAGTCTATTACAATCTTGCTGATACTGCAGTGTATCCGGGCGCAGGACCAATAAGACGCTCTTTTGGAGGCAATGGTGGTCTTAACTATGCATACATTGGTGCCGCTTATGAATATAAAGGTTTTAGCGCCGGGTTCAATTTTGGTTACATGTTCGGTAGCATCACTACTTCTTCATTTGCAGACAACATAGATACCATAGCAAATTCAACAATGAACTCAGAATTCTCTAATTATGAAAAAATAGGTGGTATATACTGGAAGGGCGGCTTAATGTATGAAACCAAGTTAAAAAAGGACCTGGTGTTGCGTGTAGGCGGTACCCTTGCCCTTGCTCAATCGCTTAATCAGATACAAAACAACTATTGGATAAGTTCTTATCAGTTCTATGATACCTTAGTGCAGGATACTTCATACCAAAGCAACCAATCGAAAGGCAAAATAAGGTTGCCTATGACCTATAGCTTTGGTGTACACCTTGCAAAAGCAGAACATTGGGATGTTGGTGCCGATTATACTGCTACACAATGGTCTCAATTTACAAACAATGGCATAGGTCAGCCGTCTGACTCTTTGGCTAGTACTGCATACAAAATAAGCATAGGTGGTGAGTACGTACCTAATGCATCAAATATCCGTAACTTCTGGTCGCGGGTTACGTATAGATTTGGTATGTATTATGGCACAGATCCGGTGTACCTGCGTAATACACAGATCAATTATTATGGTCTCACAGCAGGGATGAGCCTGCCTTTCAGGCGTAGCACCTCAGAATTTCATGGGGCGCTTGATGTGGGTAGGATGGGTACCCAGAGTAATGGGTTGATACAACAAACATATGTGAAGCTTACATTAGGACTTACCTTTAATGCCAAATGGTTCATACCACGTAAATATGAATAAACTTGGTGAAAAATATATCTTTTCTACAATAGCCCGGATCATTATTCCGGGTGTTTTGTTTTTCACATCCTGTAAAAATGACCCCCGCGATATTGTAGCCCTTACATCCAAGAACATGACGCAAGTGGATAAGGCATACGATGTTACGATACTCTATAGTGAGCACGGCAAAGTTAAAGCCCGGCTTTTTGCCCATGAGTTTATAAGGAACGAAACAGCCCGACCGCCTTATACAGACATGAAGAAGGGTATAAGGGTTGAATTTTACAATGATAGTGAACAGGTAAATAGTACCTTAACTGCACGCTATGCAAGATATTATGAGCTGCAACAAAACATACTGGTACGCGACAGCATAGTTATAGTGAATAAGAAAGGTGAGAAACTGGAGACCGAAGAACTGGTATGGAACCAGGCCATAAAAAAGTTTTTTACTGAAAAACCGGTAAAAATAACCACCCCCACACAAGTACTGTATGGGGATGGACTGGAAGCTAACGAAGATTTTTCTTTCTATACAATAAAGAATCTTAAAGGCCAGGTGCAGGTAAATAAAGGTGACGTGCCGCAATAGCAACCAACTACCAGGGTTAATTGCTCAGTACTACTAGCCGCTCTATAAAATTTACCCCTTTGTCATCAACCAGGTGCATGGTATATATACCGGCCGGTAAGGCTAAATGCACCTTTGCGCTACCGCTATTGAACTGTATAGGTTTTACCCATAATTGCTTTCCATTCATATCATATACTTCCAGCTGTGCTGTATTGCCTATACCTTCTATAGTCACTTCATCTTGCGCTGGGTTGGGATATATACGATAGCTGCCGGCTATAGTTATGTTATTTACGCCAAGGCCAATAGCATTTGTAAGCAATGTATCAGGATTGGTACAAGCACAAGTGCTATGTATATACAGGCTTATTTTATCGCCCTTATTGAGGTTGTAAGATTCGTATGAGCTGGAGGTTGCCCCTGCTATATCTACCCCGTTCTTTTTCCACTGGTAGGTGAGGCACTTGCTGCTACCCGGTGTGATGGCGGTAAAAGTGGTTAATACGCCCGGGGTATATACCTGGGGATAAACAGTAACGGTTACCGGTGGCGGATGAGATAGTACAACGTGCATTTGTACCGAACCGCTTACTGCTGATGTGGACTGGCAAGTACCGTTGCCTTGTACAATACATTTCACAACGTCACCTTCGGCCAGTGCAGATGTGGTATAAGTTCTGGTTGTTTTGCCCGTAAAAGTTGAATTTACCCACCATGCGTAGGTAGGCGCAGCGCCGGCGTTGGTAGTAACAGCTGTAAATGTAACATTATCGTTTTTACATACAGTATCGTTAGGGACCACTACGGTAACTGCAGGTGCTGGATTTGAAGTAATGATAACAGGCACAACCACTGTATTGGTACAACCGTTTAGCGACAAAAGCAAAGAATAGGAACCACCGGCAGCGGCTGTTGTATTATTGATTGAAGGATTCTGTAAACCAGAGATAAAATTGTTAGGTCCGCTCCAGTGGAAAGTAGTACCAGGAGCTGCTGTAGTTATAAAATCAAGATTGCTACCCAGGCATACAGGGCTGTTGCTTGTTACAGTGGCTGTTGGTAACGGATTGACAATTACAGAGGTGGTGGCAGCCGGTGATACACAATTATTAAGCGTTGCCCTTACCGTGTACACACCACTATTTGTACTGGTCACGTTGCTCACCGTTGTGTTTTGCGTTGTGGCTATCACTGTACTTCCAAAGGTCCATTTGTAGCTAACACCCACAGTAGTAGGGGAGGCCGTAAGGCTCAGTTGGTTACCAGCACACAACGGGCTATTGCTGGTTGCCGCAGGTGTTGCTGGCAATGGTTTTACCACTGCGGTTACAGTATCGTGTATAACACAAATGTTATCGGTTACATTCAGAATATATGTACCCGCATTCGCTGTGGTAGCATTGGGTACAATAACCTGGGGAACTGTAGCGCTGGTAGGCGTTGTCCAGTTAATAGTAGCGCCTGTTGTAGTGGTACTACCTGTAAACTTTAGTGTATCGCCTGCGCAAACAGGGCTATTGGTAGTATAAGCAATGTTGGCACCATCTACCGATACATGTATCGTATCGGTGCTGGTACAGCCCAGGTTGATGGCGTGCAGCACATAGTTTCCAGAGTCTGCAAGTATCATGTTATTCACTAGTGCATTAGGTTGAAATGAATTAAAACCTGCAGGGCCGGTCCAACTGGTAAAGCTGCCTGGTGATATACTGCCAGCCATCAGCATAAGTTGTGTACCGTTGCAAACCGGGCTATTACTACCTGCACCATATATAGCCGGACGCGGGGTTACCGCTATATTGAACGTATCGTAAGTTATACAGCCGTTATTGATCTGTAAATAATAACTGCCCGCATTGGCAGGCGAACTACCAGGTATAGCCACGTTCTGGTTGGTGACTGTATATCCTGCCGGTCCGGTCCAATTATAAGTTACCCCTGTGGTAAGCGGCGTACCCGTGATCTTTATCGTATCGCCGGCACAAACAGGGCTATTGGTGTTTATGGCCGGGCTGAAAGGTGTATTATTTACTTGCAGCAATATGCTGTCTTTTGCACCACAACCATTGAAGCTGGCAGTTACTACATACATACCTGAATCTGCCGGAACTGCATTAATAATAGATGGATTGGAAACTGTTGACAAAAAACCATTAGGCCCTGTCCATACAGGGCTCATTGTAGTACCTGCCCGCATGTTTACACTCCCGCCCGCACATATAGGATTATTGCTTAGTGATAATGCAAGCGTAGGGCCAACCTTTACTACAGCCACTATGGTGTCATAAACAGTGCAACCGTTCTGTGTTACACTCAGCATATATGTGCCACTATCTGCCGCCGGAGCAAGAGGTATAACAAAAGACGGAGTGTTAAAAGAAGTGCCGTTAGGCCCCATCCAGTTATAAACCACAGTTCCCGTGTCGCTGGTGGCATTTACCTTCAGGGTGTCTTTGGCGCAAACCGGGTTGCTGGTAAGTACAGGCACAGCTGGTGATTGGTGTACAGAAATACTTACAGTATCATATACCTTGCAGCCATTGCTTTGTGTATACAAAGAGTAGCTACCCGAATTTGCAGTAGATGAATTGGCAATAAAAACATTACTGCCCGATACACTTCCTACACCGGGAACAGCCCAATTATACACCGCTCCTGCAATAATATAACCAGGTATGATACTGATGGGAGAGCCAGAACAAACCATGGGATTATATGAAAAGGTTTGGGGTGCTGGCTTAGCATTTACCGTTACAAGTATAGTGTCTGTTGCATAACAAAGGTCAGACGTCAAGGTTGCTTTTACTATATAATATCCAGAATCGTAAAGGTGAGAAGTGCTAATGTGTGGGGTGGCTCCGCTGGCACTAAACGCATTACCCCCAGACCACGAATAGGTAACACCAGTTGAAACATCACTTGCCGTAAAGCTAATGCTATCGCCCACACAAACAGGGCTATTGCTGTTTGCAACAGGCACTGCAGGAACGGCCTTAGTAGCAACCGTTATAGAATCATGTGCTACACATCCGTTTGGAGCGGTGATAGTCACTTTGTATTTTCCGCTGCTTGTGGTTGTTGATGGGAAGCCAGGGTTCTTAATGTTTGCAGTAAAGCTATTAGGACCAGTCCAGCTATAACTTACTCCTGTAGTATTGGAGTTTTCTACCAGTTTTAAACTATCTCCCAGGCATGGGCTGTTAGCCGTATGGGTATTGCCAGACGGCGGCAAAAGCACAGAAAAATGCATAAGTGCGCCGACAGAAGAACACCCGTTTACTACGGCATATCCAATATAATCGCCAGAATCTGCAGCGGTAATATTGGTGATCACCGGATTTTGCACGCCTGGAAAATTCACTGGCCCTGTCCAGTTATAAACAACATTTCCTGTAGCGGTGATCGTGTCACGTAGTTTCATAGTGTCGCCCACACACCTGGGCGAATTGCTGCTTACAGTTGGTGTTTGTGGTAAAGGGTGTATAACTACTTTTATAGAATCAACATAGCTGGTGCAGCCATTTTTCGATGCAGTTATATGGTAGGTACCACTATCGGCCATTACAACAGGAGATATACTAATGCTTTGTGTTGATGCATTAAAACTTGCCGGGCCGGTCCATGCATATGCAATATTGGGTGTAGTGGTGTTGATACCCAATGCCAATGTACCACCAACGCAAAGAGTGTCTTTGCCCGTTTTGGTGAGGTAACTCAAAGATTGCTGTACCACCACCCTTATAGAATCGGTAGTAGAGCATCCGTTCACAGTTGCTACTACCCTGTAATAGCCTGTGTCTGCAAATACCGCACTTGTTATCTGGGGTGTTTTAAAAGCCGAATAAAAAGAATTAGGGCCTGTCCACATATAGGTAGTGAGTACATTGGTATCGTTGCTGGCAAGATTGATGTTGTTGTTGAGGCACACCGGACCATTATAGGTAGGCAGTGGGGTAGGACTATATTTTACAGTTGCAACCAAATTAGTTTTGAAACCACAAGTACCCAGTAATAACGAATCAGTATAAATGCCTGCATTGGAATACTGTGTATTGGGTATGCTCATGTTCTTAGAAACTGTATTAGAAAATCCTGGCCCATACCAACGCGATACCACCGCACTATTAGTGTTGGCTGATGTCATCTTTAACGTATCGCCTTTGCATACCGGGCTATTGCTGGTTAATGCGGTATTGATAATGGTGACATTATATCCATCATCAATTGATGTATCGGCAGGGCTGGAGGCTATGAGCCTGAAGCGGTAAAGCGTAGATGAAGGCGTGCCTGCAGGTATGGTACAGGTGATGTTACCCGCAGTAGTAGCGCTGGTGGTACCTATGTTTATTGCATTGGCAAAGCTACCTGTTGAGTCAGACAATTGTGCTGTAAATGTATTGCCAGTATGGAAAGGGAAGGTAGTATGGTAGGGTAGTGTAATTGTAGTGCCGGCACTTTCGCAGGTTTGTGCAAAAGGCACTGAAAAATAGACCACAGTATCAACGGTTGTGAACTTTGCCAGGAAAGCATCGTATGCACCTCCTCCATAATTGAGTTGGAAACTATTGTTGGGCAGATACAGGAATGTGCTGGCAGTAGCCCCGCATATGTATATATGGCCTTTTTTATCAGTAGTTGCGCCATATATGGCATCGTAGTCGTTGCCGCCATAGTAGGTTCCCCATAATTGACTTCCGTTTTTGCTGAACTGTTCAAAAAAGCCATCGGTAGTGCCGCCGCCAGCTGCGCTTTGGTAGGCATCGCTGGTTGCAACATTGATGTTTGCTGTATGCACACCACCTGCAAAATATACACTGCCGGTATCGCAGGTAATGGCAGTGCCGTTTATGAAGGTGCTTCCAAAATAAGTGCCCCATACCCGGCTGCCGGTGCTGTCAAATTTCACCAGCATAGCATTGTTACTGCCGGTGGTACCGGCTAAATTACTTTGAAAACTACTGGCAGATGCAATAGAATAGGTACTATAAGTAACCCCGGTGATGTAAATGGCATTTACGCCATCGCAGGTAATTGCGGCGGCAATATCTATATCTCCCCCGCCATAAAAGGTGCTCCATTTAAGTACACCTGTATTGCTGAACTTAGTAACAAAACCATCGTAAGTGCCGCCGCCATAGCTGTTTTGGTAGCAACCTGTAGTGGTTGGGAAACCGCTGCCGTTTGTTTCGCCGGCTATATAAATATTACCCGCAGTATCGCAGGTAATACCGTTTGCCTGCTCATTATTGCTACCACCAAAGTAGGTACCCCACTGCCTGGCGCCCGAGCTGTTGAACTTGGCTACGAACACATCTATACCGCCGCCCAGGCTATTCTGTGCACTGCCAGTAGTAGCCATACCATGGCTGCTACTGGTGCTGCCGGTTACAAATATATTGTTGTTGTTATCGCAGGCAATGCCCAGCCCCTGTTCTATACCGCTGCCCCCATAGTAGGTGGCCCATTGCAATGATCCTGCACCATTGAACTTGGCAATATAAGCATCCTGCAAGCCGCTGTCCACAACCTGGAAGGCGCCTGAAGTGATGGTAATATTAGAGTCAAGCGAATTGCCGGTGATGTAAACATTGCCCAGCTTATCGCAGGCTACGGCATTAGCATAGTTATATGCCGTGATACCGGATGTTGCCGATGCGCCAAAGTACGTAGCCCATATTCGCGCACCCACAGCATTGAACTTGGTTAAGAAACTGGTGTACTCAAATGTATTATGCAAAATATTTTGGTAGCCGCCTGTGGTAGCTATATTGGTGGTGCTACTGGTAACACCTGCCATATATACGTTGCCGACCGTATCGCAGGCTACACCGTTGCCCTGGTCTGCGCCTGTGCCGCCATAGTAAGTGGCCCACTGTAAGGTAGGGTCTATAACCAGTGTGCCTTTGTGTGGGGCCACATCAAAGCTTACTTTATTGTTTTTTACTTTGAAGGTAGTGGCTATCGTTTGTCCATCTTCCTGCTGGTAGCTGTAGGGTTGCAGTTCAGTTACATTACCCATGGGGGTTATGGCTGCTATGCCACCTGTACCTGTTTTGTCCAGGCTGTTGGCGCCACTATACTGCAATTGTATATCTTGCACACGGCCACCTCTATGCACCACAAAGTCGTACTCCACTTTGTTGTCTTTTATATACAGCACCCAGTCTATGTGCGGATAAATGTTTTTGTAAGTGATCTTGTTCACCGCGTGGGCTGTGGTTGTGTGCTGGCCCAGGTATTGCTCATAGTATTGCTGTGGTTGCTCTGTTATAGCAACGGCGTTAGTATTGGCACCTGCAAGGGTCACATCCATTCGGTACATCTCTGTACGCGCGCTGGTATCTGTTTGTAGCAGCTTTGTTGCCACCTGGCGTTTATCTGTAGCAGGGGGTGGTGGCGTTTTACTCCACTGGTAGTGCAGCTGTCCATTGCCAATAAACAGGCTCATGCCCGGCATGGATACTTTGTACTGTATATCGGTACGGTGTTTGCCGTATTGGTCGGTTACCTGGCCGGCGTTTTCAATAAAGTAGAGCTCATCTTTATGGTTGGCAAAGGCTTTTGTGGGGTGCTGCGCTTGTGCCTGTACGTGGTAATGCACGGCCAGCATTGTAATACAGGCAGATAGGTAGAGTAGTGTTCGCCTCATGGGTAATTTTATAGAGATATAAATTTAACAAATAAATAAATACAATTACACTCCCGTATTAATTATTTGCTATGAAAAATATCTTCCCTTTACCTGGTACAATCCTACGAGGTAGCATTGTTCAGCTTGGTACTACAGTAGCACTGGTGCCTGTACAAAGCTGCGTCGGCAGCAGCGGTAATAGCTGCCGACTGCCTTTTTTTGCTACTTTTTTGGGCATCAAAAAAAGTAGAGCAATGAGAGAAACTTTTTCGAGGATTACTAATTACAATCGTTTGTTGTATTCAGAAATGAAGGTTCCCGCGAACACCAGCACAATATTACACGCACAAAAAAAAGCAACGATGAATGATCATCGTTGCTTTTTGCACTTACTAAGTATATTGTACTATGCTTCTGCTTCAGCATCCTGACCGTTAGCGTCAGATTCAGCTTCTTCAGCAGTAGGCAGAGATGATGCCAAACGGGCAGCGTTCTTTTCTTCTACACGGCGTACAGATTCAGTCATGATACCATGGCGTTTTTCTGACTTGTGCTTGCGATGTGTTTCTTCGCGTTTAGCAACAACCACTTCATGCTCAGTGTTCCAGTTTTCAAACTTTTCCCATGCTGTCTTTTCATCAAAAAGGCTCAGGGTTACACCACGCATCAGGTGCTTCAGGTACAGTACACCTTTGAACGACAAGATACGGCGGCATGTATTGGTTGGCTGTGCGCCCTTCTGCAACCAGTGCAGACTGCGCTCGCGGTTAACACGTACAGTGGCAGGAACCGTTAACGGGTTATATGTGCCCAATTTCTCAATAAACTTACCGTCACGTGGTGCAGTTGTGTTTGCCACCACTATGAAGTAGAACGGGCGTTTCTTAGACCCGTGACGTTGAAGACGAATTTTAACCGCCATAAATAATAGAAATTATTTTGGATTAACAATAAAATTTGGATGGCGAAGTTATGATAAAAATGACAACCAACAAATAGATTGCCAACTTTTTTTGCGCATGCTTAAATATTAAGTTTTCTTGCTCATATGCCGGCTTAACAACTACGCCTATGGCGGATAAAAGTATATATAAAGGTAACAATACGGTAACAATATAAACAGCACCTTTGCCGCATGTTTTCTGATGCGGAACCGAATTATAAACAAAGCAGGGTAGTCGATTACCTTATAGTACTTTGTATTATTGCCGCTGCACTGTGCACCATAGCTATGGTTAGCAATGTAATTTTGTGGTGATTCGCCACTTCACAAACGGTCTCATTATGTTCTTGTATTGTGTTTATTAATTGTGCTCATCATAATTGCTGCACTGGTAATGAGTTTATTAAATCATTGATAGTTAACCGATTAAATCTGTTTACATCATCCATTCTTTTAAGGAATTCTGAGGTACCTTAACTTCCACTTTTTGATTGAGAATACACCAACTACTTTTGCGCTAAAGTTACCTACATGGCATTGTTAGAAATTAATGGCGTACTCCTGAACGTGAACACCAAAGGCGAAGGGCAGCCCTTACTGCTCATACACGGCGTAGGCGGCGACAGCACACAAGTGGAAATAATTGCAGAACCGCTTTCTAGGCAATACCAGGTGATAAGGCTGGACTGCCGGGGGCATGGACTGTCCAGCAAACCGGCTGAATATACTTTGCACGATCATGTGCAGGATATCATAGGCATCATGGACCATTTTAAACTGGACAGCATTTACTTGCTCGGTGTATCTATGGGCAGCTATATAGCACAAGGGGTAGCTATAGCGGTGCCCGAAAGGGTGAGTAAACTGGTATTGACCGTTCCCAAATCCAACGGACTCACGCCATCCATACAGCGGTTAATGAAAGACAACGAGGCAGAACTGGCGGGATTAAACTTTCATGAAGTTATCCTGAAGCTGCTGAAATATTTGACCTACGATCCTGAAACAATGATAGCGCATATAGATCTCTTTGAAACCAAACTGACACCGGCGCAATTTGCAGCGGCCAATAAGGCCCTGGAAAACTTTGACTTCCGGGCTCAGTTGCCAAGCGTTACAGCTAAAACTTTAGTGATCAGCGGAAAGCATGACGGCCTGAATCCGCCGGAAGAAGGGAGGTTATGTGCACAGCTGATACTAGGCGCACAGTTTATTGAAATGCAATATTCGGGACATGCACCCATGTACGAGGAGCCAGCGCTGTACCTAAGCACCATTCAAAACTTTCTAACTGAGCAGAACTAATAAAACAAAAAGAAAGGGGATAGATTATTCCCGTAATTTCTACTTAACATAATGTAAATTATAGAACATTTGCTCGATTTCCAATTAAGCCTGTGTTACATGAGTTTAGACGACAACAGTTGAAGCGGTTGAGCCTGTAACCTTGATTAAGCAAAACCAGTAATGAGATATGCCCGGTATTTCATAAATCTCATTATCGATGGGATTATTTACGCTCTACTGTTGTGGGCGTTTTATCTTTATGTAGTTCCGATGCTTGACCATGCTCTCGGGAAAATTTGAAGCCGCACCAAACCAAAAAACTTCCAAAGATAAAAGCCAATATTTTACCTATCAATTTTCCAATTGGCTCTTTTAGCAAATCAAATAATTTGTCCGAATGTCTTTGGAGCCAGTTTTGATTATAGACTGACTGGTTTAAGAATTCATTTATTTCTAATGAATAATTATATAATGTTTGGTTGTGATATTCCTTTTGGGGTGAAAAATCAGTATCGTCGTCTCCGTTCATTAGATACCCAATTGCCTTTGATGTTTCAATGGAGATTAACAGATTGCCGAATGCTTTCCTTTTATCGACCTTCAACCCTTTATAGGTATCCTGATGACGTCGGTAGACGCTCTCCCAAATAGGTTTGATGTCATTTTCGTAAAGCTTAATATTATCCTCCGATATTTTTATTAAAGGCTTCAATGCCCTTCTTAATTCAGGGACATTTTTGCCATTTACTATAGCTTCATAAATGACGCTTTTAAAATTGATTTGTTCAAAAATTGGGAAGTTAGCAGATACTATGTGGTTTTTAATAAAATATTTGTCTTCGCCATCCGGCTTTGCTTGGATTTTAAATTGACTATTAATAAACTCCAGTGATCGTTTGGTGTACGCAATTTCTTTCATGGAGTCAATTTTCTATCAAATTTAAATTATAAAAGGTAATCAGTTCTATAATTGCGCATTATGTTAGAATGGAAAACGTTGAAATTAGCTATCTCCGCATCGTTTAGTGTTTAAACATTTGCGTAACGTTTAAGTAATGATTTAGTAACTAGATTGATGCCTAATAATTTGAAATAAATTTCCCTTTATAAAATTGCTTGTGTTACTTTTGATTAACATTTTACAGAAATAGTATTAATAATTGGAATGTTTCTGTATTTTATCCAGAGAATTTTCGTATGATTTTCAATTTTAAGAATTTAGGAATAATTGAGGAGGCAAATATAGAGCTGAATGGGCTTACCGTTATTACGGGTTTAAATGACACAGGTAAGTCTTTTTTAAGTAAATCTATTTACTCTATTATCAAAACGATTAGAGAGGCTAAGGATCAAGAGCTGTCAAATAAGGCAGATGCTTTTGAGCAAGGACTTCGACCACTACTCGTTTTAGTAAAACAATTCAATTCTTCCCCCATGGAGCAAATGGTTCTTTCTTTTAGGATTGAACTATTAAATAGTTTGTTAAGAAAATTACCGAATGACGTCATTCTTTCAATGGTGTCAAATTTGAAGGCTGGGCTGCTTAGTAGCCTTGATACTAATAATCTCCAATCGCATTCGCCATCATTAAACTCTATTTTTAGTCAAATTGAAAACCTTCTAACTCAGGAATTGGAAGTTGATAAAATGTATATTCAATATTTTGACCGAATGATTATACAGCAACTTTTTAGAAGTCAAATAAATACACTAGGCAAGAATACGGACTTGTTGATATCCTGTCTTGATAAAGATGGCGAAATCTTAAGGGCAAACATTAAAAATAACAAGACGATAAACATAAAATTAAACAATCCCTTTTACTATCAAAATGCTACATTAATTGATACCCCAATAATTCTGCAATTAGCATTTTTTATTAGGCAATCCAGGGTAAGACCATCCTACCTGAATAGGAAAAGTGATGATGGACTTCCAAGTTATTATTTAGACCTTGTTTATAAATTAGCAACGCCAACAATAAAAACGGAATTGCCGGAAGAGTTTAAAAGTATTGAAAGCTTAATTGGGGGTAAATTTATTTTCAAAGAGAAGTCGGATAATTTTGTTTTTCAAAAGAATAATGGTGATGAAATAGAGTCAATGAATACGGCTAGTGGCATTAAATCGTTTGGTTTAATTCAGCTCCTTATGGCTTCTTCTGAAATAAATTCTAGGACACTTTTGATAATTGACGAACCAGAGGTTCACTTACACCCTAAATGGGAAATTGAATACGCCAAGATTATTGTTGGGCTTGCAGCGGCTGGGATACCAATTGTTATTAGCTCACATTCGCCATATCTCCTGCATGCTATTAATGTTTACATAAAAGAGTTCAAGATTGAAGATAAAAGTAAATTCTATTTTGGAGAAAAAACAGATGGAGGGGCGCTGACAAAATTTAGAGATGTTACGGCAAATTTAAACCCAATATTTAAGTTGTTGTCCGAGCCAATGAGGGATTTATTTATAGAAGGTTAATTATGCTTGAACTCTTATCTGATTGCCTCAAGGCGAATTCTTATTATATGGAGGAGTCCTTAAAGGACATCCCTAACTCCACTTGCCTGCAATCCGACTTGAAGGTTTTAGACCTATATAAAATAAAGGTAAAATTCTTTAATGAAGTTGATGGCAACCAGCTAACATCAATGAGTGCCGGCTATTTTTCGTTTTTAAGAGAAACTATTTATTTTATACAGATACTAAGCCCAGAGGCATTAAATCGGGAAAAGTGGGCTGACATTGAGAAAGAAATTAAAATAAAAACGAAAGATACAATCATTACAATTCTTGGGATAGTTGGGCATAAATCTATCGATAAAATATTTTACAGATATCTTTATGAAAGGAATGGAATCAAAATAAAGACTTTGATTGTTTCTGATATCGATTATGTTGGAAGTACTATTTTCCAGTTTTCTAATTTAGATTCACTATATCCTTTTCATGAACCAGCAGGCAAAATAAAAAACCCCCAATTGTTTAATTGTGATGAGTTATGTGACATAATAACAAAATCGTCTACTGCCAGAAGTGGTGATAATTTTTCTGAAGCTAGAACGTTTGCAGATTAGCCCTTAATCATTTACAATTTACAGTCCCTACCTTTCTCAATTCCTTAACCCTATAAATTTGGGTGACTACCCTACGTTCGCTAACTTCCCCTCTCTATAAAATACAGCCGGTCTCCCGACCGGAATTTGAAACGCTAATGCTGATGTTATGCCATCAGTCAATAGAAATCCCAGGCTGGTCGAAGGGAAAGCGCTCACTCAAACTCAAGCCCCGCAAATTCCATACTTAGTTTATTAAACTGAATTTGTATTTTTACACCAAATCAAAATTTGCGCATGGTATAATTTAAGTGTGACACATACATATATTTAGCTTCTTCAGCTTTTTCCTAATCTCGAAACGTGGAAATTTCACTTCCGGAAAAATGATGTAAGACGCGCCGTTATGGCGTGAGCTTATTCATTTCCGGAAGGGTATCCACGTACCTGAGATTGGGGTGTCTAAGTTTCACGCCTCTTTTATATCCTGCCACTCACACTTAAACCAGTTTGTATGTGGTTCTTTAGAAAAAGAAAAAATAGTAAGGCAGCACACAGCACCTACCCCGGCTTCCCATACCATGCAGGCGAGCTATCGGCCTACCTTGCAGACATTCACTACTTCATTATTGCTCTTAAAGATGGTCAGGTCATCCATCATCACCCAGATGATTCCCTCACCTTCCACAACTGGCTTATCGCAAATAAGATCAGGGATGTAAATAACTACTAAACACAACTATCTCGCTCACTTATAACGCTCATGCCCCTACTGGCATTTGCACTCCCGTGGAACACCCCACCGCGTGGAACGGTGCATATCTTGTTTACCCAATAAACGCTTATCATTCTTACCTTGCGCTATGGCAAAATAGCGGGCGTAATGGTTCTATCATCTATTTATAAACAATCAAAACAACACTTAAAATCTTGTAATCGTGAAATCCTGTAATCGTGTTCAAGACAAAATAAAATGCCCGGCATCGGGCACAATCGGGCATTAATCGGGCATTCTTTGATTGCTTAAACAATTTAATATCAGCCACAGCAGCACATTTCAACCACCTACAACCCCTCAAAATGCCCGCTTTGCATTTTTTACAACCACTCGGGCATTTACAAAAAACACAACTCCCCGCGAAATACATAACACACACACACACACTCGTGTCATTGCGAGGCACGAAGCAACCTTTCGAAACACAAGCTCGCAACATACAAAGCATCGCGCTATACCATCAAAACTAGAACAGTAGTACTGCTGCCTGCACAAAGCTTCGTCGGCAGCAGCGGTAATAGCTGCCGACTGCTTTTTTTGCTACTTTTTTTGGCATCAAAAAAGTAGAACCATGAGAGAAAAATCTTGAAAATAAAATGAAAAAACTACTCCTCCTCACCAACAATACTCCCGCCCCCGGCATAGTTGCTTTGCCAGTAAGGCTCGTCCAGGCTGCTTATCATCACCCCTTCCGATGTGGAAGCATGCACAAAGTGCCCGTTGGTCAGGTACACACCTACATGGGTTATATGCTTCCTGCCAAAAAATACCAGGTTGCCCTCGCGCAGGTGGTTGCGGTCTTTTATGCGCTTGCATTGGTCAAACTGCTCGTACGATGTGCGGACCAGGTCTATACCAAACACCTCGGCATACAAGCGCTGGGCAAATGCACTGCAATCTATACCATCATGATCGGTACCGCCCAGCTTGTAGCGCGTGCCGTACCACTCATCAATAAAAGTATAAAGTGTCAGGTTATCGATTTTCTTATCGCGAACGCCCACCTTGTCGGCAAACTTATCCTGTAGTTCTTTGCGTTCCTTCTTGGTTATTACAATGGTGCCATCTTCCTCGCGCTTGGGGTGCGTGCCTTCTATCACACGCATATGTATATTGTTGCTGCCCTTGCCCCCAATGGTAACCTGGTCTATAAAGCGCGGATTTTTCTGCACATGGGTAGCAGTAGTACGGCGGGTACTATGGCATGCAGTAAGCAATATGATGCACAGGATCAAAGCCCTGCTTACATTTTTTCCCATTCCGGTATTGTGAGTGTGCTGCAAAAGTAAGTAGCCTGCGCGTCTGTTCCAACCCTTACTTTTTGCGGGCAGATGGTCGCGAGGTAGCATTGTTTAGCCCGGCAGAACAGTAGCACTGCTGCCTGCACAAAGCTTCGTCGGCAGCAGCGGTAATAGCTGCCGACTGCCTTTTTTGCTACTTTTTTGGGCATCAAAAAATAGGGGTGCTGCAAAAGTAGGCAGCCTGCGTGTCTGTTGCAACCCTACTTTTTGCCGGCAGGTGGTCACGAGGTAGCATTGTTTAGTTCGGCAGAACAGTAGCAATGTTGCCTGCACAAAGCTTCGTCTGCAGCAGCGGTAATAGCTGCCGACTGCCTTTTTTTGCTACTTTTTTTGGCATCAAAAAAAGTAGAGAAATGAGAGAAAACATCATCAAAGCAAACGCACTAGCAAGTGAACTTTGGGGTGATTTTTAGCCCCACCAATATAATAGATACGCGATGCGTACTTTATTTAATACTTTTGCGCATCGTCTGTATATCTCATAATTAAATAATATCCATAATGAAGAAATTGCTATTATCGCTTGCAGTATTCAGTATGTTCTTTAGCGCTCGTGCCGACGAAGGCATGTGGATACCCATGCTCATAGGCAAGAACTATGATGAAATGGTACGCCTGGGCCTGAAGCTGAGCAAGGAAGACCTGTACAGCATTAACCACAGCAGCCTTAAAGATGCCGTAGTACAGTTTGCCGGCGGTTGTACTGCCGAAATGATTAGCGACAAAGGCCTGTTGCTCACCAACCACCACTGCGGTTACGATGCCATAGCTACGCTCAGCACCGTGCAGCACGACTACCTGGACAATGGCTTTTGGGCCCATAATTATGCCGAAGAACTGCAGGCACAGGGTGTAACGGTTATCTTCCTGCAAAAAGTGACCGATGTAACTGCCGAAGTGCAAGCAGCAGTAGGCAATGCCACCGGCGACGACTACAACAAAAAGTTTGAAGCTATAAGCAAGCAAATAGAAAAACGTGAAAACAACAATGGCAAGCTGGTAGCCAATGTACGCGAGTACTTTAACGGCAACCAGATATTGCTGCTCACTTATAAAAGGTACACCGATGTGCGCCTGGTAGGCACACCACCAAAGAGCCTGGGCAAGTTTGGCGGCGATACCGACAACTGGATGTGGCCACGCCATACGTCCGACTTCAGCATGTTTCGCGTATATGCGGGTAAAGACAACGAGCCTGCCCCATATGCTGCCGATAACGTGCCGTACAAACCAGCTAAGTTTTTACCTGTTAGCATTAAGGGCGAACATCAGGACGACTATGCCATGATATATGGTTACCCAGGTCGCACCAACCGCTACGAGGTGAGCAACGGTGTGAGCCTTGCAGTAAACATGGTGAATCCCGCTATTGTAAAGATCCGCGACCTGCGCCTCAGCATCATGCGCAAGCATATGGATGCCGACAAGCACGTGTACCTGCAAACTACATCGCTATACGCACGTATTGCCAACTACTGGAAGTACTTTATTGGCCAGACAGAACAACTGAAAAGGCTGAAAGTGGTAGATGAAAAGAAAGCAGAAGAAAACAAGTTTACAGAATGGGCACGCCAGAACGCGCCACAGGATGCAGACCTGATGGACAAATTTGCTAACTTATATAATGCTTATACCCCCTACGCTATACCGGCTACATACTATGGTGAGTGTTTCCGCACATCGGGCATGGGTAGGCTGGGTGCCGCGCTTGAGCCTGTACAGCGCATGCTTACAGAGCATAAAGAAGATAGTGCGAAGCTATACCTGGCACAACTGAAGATAGCAAGAAGGGCTATAATGAAGGAGTACGACCCCGGAACAGAACGCGACCTCACCATTGCTATGACCAAGCTGTACTACACTGATGTACCTAAGGATATGATGCCCGACATTTATGAAAATGTGATCTTCAAGAAATTTGGTAAAGACAAAGCTGGCAAAAACCTTGGCGATGCTATGTATGCTGACTATGTAGATTACATGATAAAGCACACGTTTGTTTTAGACAGTAATGCCTTTAACGCTTTTTGCGATGCACCAACACTTGAAAAAATAAGTAAAGATGCCGCAGCAGAATATGGCATCAGCTTTGCCAAAAACTATAAAGACCGTGTACTACCAAAAGTGGAGCAATACAACAACGACAAGAAAGAACTGGCTAAAACATATGTGCACGACCTGATGATCTGGAAGAAGGACAAGATGTTCTATCCTGATGCCAATAGCACTATGCGTATCAGCTACGGCCAGGTAAAAGGTTATGATCCTGTTGATGGTGTACACTACAAATACTTTACAACGCTGGATGGTCTGATGGCAAAATACAAACCCGGCAGCGACGAATTTGATGTACCTGCAGACCTGATAGACCTGTATAACAAAAAAGATTACGGCCGCTATGCTGATGCTGATGGAACTCTGCATACATGCTTCATTACCAACAATGATATTACAGGCGGTAATTCAGGTAGCCCGGTTATCAATGCAAATGGCGAATTGATTGGTGCAGCCTTCGACGGCAACTGGGAAGCGATGAGTGGCGACATCGCCTTCGACAAAAAGTATAAAAGGACTATTGTGTGCGATGTACGCTATATTCTGTTCCTCATAGACAAAATGGGCAAAGCCGATAACCTCATTAAAGAAATGGATATCCGCGCCAACAAAGACATCAACAGGAACGAAGATTAATATATCATAAATATTAAATACATAAAATGTCGCCCGGCACTCCCAGGCGACATTTTTATATATAAGGAGGAACTACCCTACTGCTTAAGTTCCTTAGCCACCGCAGCAGCCAACCGCTCTGCCCACACAGCATACTCCTTCCCCGATGGATGCAGGCCATCTTCAGCCAGGTATTCTTTATCAACACCATTGGTACGGGTGCTATCGGTTATCTCTACATAATGGCTCTTGTAAGCTGTTGTTATCTCTTTATTAGCTGCATTGTAAGCATCTATATCCTGGCCTATTTGCGCACGGTCGCGGCCTTCTGCAAACGGGGTTACCCCCCAATCTGGTATCGAGAGCACAAACACCCGGCTGGCATGGCCACCGGCATAGCCAATAGCGGTTTCCAATAGCTGGATAAACTGTGGTTTATAGTCTTCTGTACTCCTGCCACGGTACTGGTTATTTACCCCTATCAGCAAGGTTACAAAAGAGAAGGTTTCGTTGAGGTTATGCTCACGTATGGCGTTCGCCAACTCATCGGTGGTCCATCCGGTAACAGCTATAATAACGGGCTGCGCTACCTCAACTTGCTGCTCCTGTAGCAGCCTTACAGCCTGGTGTGGAAAGTTTTCTTTAACCGGTACTTGTTCGCCTATAGTGTAGGAATCGCCAAGGGCAAGGTATGTAAACATGTGTGTGTTTATTTTGTTCTTTACTTAATGTATATCGCTTTTACATTCACAAACTCGCGAATACCAAACCTGCCTATCTCCCTGCCATAGCCACTGTTCTTTACCCCACCAAATGGCAGTCTCGGATCTGAATGTACAAAATCGTTGATAAAGCAGCAGCCAGCTTGCAGCCCTGCCGCCAGCTTTTCGGCATGCGCCCTATTCTTAGATAGTATTGCGCTGCCCAGGCCATACTCATTATCATTAGCTATGTGTACTGCATCTTTTTCGTCTTTGGCTTCTATTATAGCAGCCACAGGGCCAAACAATTCCTCTTCATACGCCACCATACCTTTTTTTACATTGGTAAGCACAGTAGGTGGGTAGTATGCGCCACTACCCTCTGGCACAAAACCGCCGCACAGCAGCTTGGCACCTTTATCTAAAGTCTTTGTTACCTGTTCATGCAGTTGGTCGCGTAGATCCACACGAGCCATGGGCCCTATTCTGCTGTTGGGCTCCATCGGGTCGCCGTAAGTAGCCTCTTGCATTTTTGCAGCCATACGTCGTTCAAACTCCTTCTTTATAGACTTAATAACGATGAACCTTTTTGCAGCCACACAACTTTGCCCGCTATTTACCAGCCTGCCCTTTACACATATATCTATAGCTGCATCCAGGTCAGCATCTTCAAGAATTATATAAGCGTCGCTGCCGCCCAGTTCCAGCACTTGTTTCTTTAAGTTGCGCCCGGCAGCCTCTGCTACCTTCCGTCCAGCGGCAGTACTGCCCGTAAGGGTTACGCCTGCTATAAGCGGGTTTGCAATAAGGGCTTCTATCCGCGACGACGGCACCAGTATAGTTTGAAGCAACCCTTTAGGTACTCCTGCATCCTTTATTACTTTTTCAATAGCTAATGCGCAACCACTTACGTTAGATGCATGTTTCAGTACCATGGTGTTGCCAGCCATAATAGCCGGTGCCAACGCCCTAAACACCTGCCAGTAAGGAAAGTTCCAGGGCATAACTGCAAGTACAACTCCCAGCGGTTGAAAGGTTACATAGCTCTTGCGGGCGTCGGTTTCCACAGGTTCGTTAGCCAGCATGCTTGCGCCGTCTTTAGCATAGTACTCCAAGGTCACAGCGCATTTTTCTACCTCGTCCCTACCCTGCTGTATGGGTTTACCCATTTCTTTGGTTGCCAGTATAGCTAATTTTTCTTTACTGTTGCGTAGTTGCTTAGCTATGTTCTTCAGCACCTGTGCCCGCTCTTTATAGGTTTGCAATCGCCAGCTGTTATATTCTTTATATGCCTGCTGCACTATGCGGGCCACTTTTGCATCGTCAAAAGCATCGTAGCCTGCAATTGCCACCCCTGTTGCGGGGTTGATGGAAACGATCTTGTCTGCCATGGTAATATTTTTATTGAAATTAAATAACCTAAACGATACCACCATTAACTTGGCCATCTTATATTTGATCTGCAAACACAGTTATCTTCGCTCAAACATTCAATAGCTAAAACTCTTATTAATGTTACCCGACAAAATAAAATTTGGTACAGACGGCTGGCGCGCCATTATAGCTTTGGACTTTACGGTTTATAACGTAGCCCGTGTAGCGCAAGCACAAGCAGAGTGGTTGTTGCAACAAGACAATAAGCCGGTAGTTGTAGTAGGCCATGACTGCCGTTTTGGAGGCGAGTTGTTTACTGAAACTGTAACTAAAGTATTTTGCAGCAATGGAGTAAAAGTATTGCTGGCGAAAGGCTACGTGAGTACACCAATGATATCTATGGCTGTGTTGCACTTAAAAGCACACCAGGGAACTGTGATAACGGCTTCCCACAATCCGCCAACTTACAACGGCTACAAATTGAAGGGCGCACATGGCGGCCCATCCAGCCCCAAAGATATTGCCGAGGTTGAAGCGTTGATCAAAGATGATGTGACCATACCGGCACAAGGCTTAATCCATTGGGAGCAGCAAGGTTTATTGGAATATGTAGACCTGGAGCAACTATATATTGATTACCTGCAACAAAAATTCGACTTTGCAGCATTGAATAAATCTCCATTCAAAATAGCTTACGATGCTATGTTTGGATCCGGGCAAAATGTATTACGCAGGTTACTACCCAATGCGGTACTGCTGCATTGCGATGAAAACCCGGGGTTTCATGGCCAGGCTCCTGAACCACTTGACAGAAACCTGCAAGAGTTGGCCAAAACAATGGCAACTACACCTGAACTTAAAATTGGATTGGCTACCGATGGTGATGCAGACCGTATTGGAATGTATGATGAAGATGGCCATTTTGTAGATGCACACAACATAATACTGTTGCTGATACATTACCTACACAAGTATAAAGGGCTGATGGGAAAAGTAGTTATAGCATTTTCTGTAACCGACCGCGTGAAGAAACTATGTGAAGCATATGGATTGCCGGTAGAAGTGACCGCCATAGGTTTTAAGTACATAAGCGAGATCATGATAAAAGAAGATGTGCTGGTTGGTGGTGAAGAAAGCGGAGGCATAGCAGTGAAAGGTCACATACCTGAACGTGATGGTATTTACGATGGTATATTGCTATATGAATTTATGACCAAAAGCGGCAAAACTCTAAAACAGCTTTGTGAGGAAGTATATGAAATAACGGGGCGATTTGTGTACGATAGAAATGACTTACATGTTGAAAACGAGAAGAAGAATGCGATAATGGCCAAGGCGCAGAATAACGAATACCCCAAGTTTGGCAAGTACACTTTCAACCGCAGGGAAACAATAGACGGAATAAAGTATCACCTGGATAACGGTGGGTGGCTGATGTTGCGAGCCTCCGGTACTGAACCGGTGTTACGTGTATACGCTGAAGGCAATAGCAAAGAAGAAACACTCGATATACTGAATGCGGTGAAGGCCACTATATTGTAATAGTACTAACTTGACCTTAAAGCCATCCTAGTTAAATGGTGGCTTTTTAATTTATATGGACATCAGGGAATGAGGTACTGTAAATTGGTTAATGCCACCTTAAACTACTTCATATAACGAGCTATTTCCCGATCTGCTTCTCTTGATTTTATGCTTTCCCGCTTGTCGTGCATTTTCTTACCCTTGCCCAACCCTATATCTAATTTGGCGTAACCTTTTTCATTTACAAACATGCTGAGCGGTACTATGGTAAGACCCTTCTCTTTTATTTTGGTAGCCCACTTATTCAATTCTTTTTTTTGCAACAACAGTTTGCGATCGCGTATAGGATCGTGACTGGCATAGCCTGCGTTTATATATTGGGCTATATGAAGGCTTTTGATCCACAACTCGCCGTTATGGAAATAGCAGTAGGCATCATTAAAACTCACCTTACCATTACGTACAGATTTTATCTCACTGCCGGTAAGCATAATACCGGCAGTAAGTTTATCTTCTATAGCATACTCAAAAGTAGCAGGGCGGTTCTTAATATAGATCTCTGGGGTAGCCACAGTTATTTTTTATTGCTGTACTAAACAGCCTTAGGTTGTTTCATAAACCAGTCTGTTACTATGGCCAGTTTATGCTTCAGGTTTTTACGGTCAACTATAAAATCGAGGAAGCCATGTTCCAACAAGAATTCTGATCTCTGAAAGCCTGCAGGCAATTCCCTCTTTATTGTTTCTTTAATTACCCGAGGCCCTGCAAAACCTATCAAAGCATTAGGTTCGGCAATATTTATATCGCCCAGCATAGCATAAGATGCAGTAACACCACCTGTTGTAGGATCGGTCATTAGAGATATATATGGCAAGCCTGCTCTGGCAAGCAACGTGAGCCTTGCTGATGTTTTTGCCATCTGCATTAGTGAGAAAGCACTTTCCATCATACGCGCCCCACCCGACTTTGCAATAAGCAACATAGGCAAATGATGTTCAATGCAATAATCGACAGACCTGCATATTTTTTCACCCACTACAGAACCCATAGAACCACCAATGAAATTGAAGTTCATACAGGCAATGAGCATTTCGCGGCCCTTTACATGCCCTACTCCTACACTTATGGCATCGGGCAGGCCTGTATTATCCTGGGCATCTTCTATACGGCTTGCATAACTTTTGATGTCCACAAACCCAAGCATGTCTTTAGGCATAATGTTCTCAAAAAGCAACTTGTATTCGCCGTCAAAAAGTATTTCGAAATATTCTTCAGCGTTTATCCTGTTGTGGTAATTGCATTTAAGACAAACGTACATATTGTCATGCAATTCCTTAACTGTAGTTGTTGTCTTGCACTCAGGGCATTTGTGCCACAAACCATCAGGGGCTTCCTTCTTTTCGTGGGTACTTGTTAATATGCCTTTTTTGATACGACGGAACCATGTAGATGACATAGATACTAAGATTAGTGTGCTATCTTTTAAAAAATCCTAAACAATCTGCGAAGGTAATGCATACAGGTTAAAAGACAGAACATCTTTAAATAGTATGCATAAAAAACTGTATAATAATTTTTAATCTTCCAGATCAACCTTGCCAGAAAGTAAGTAGATGACTGCCATGCGTATGGCTACTCCGTTTTCAACCTGGTCGAGAATGATACTTTGTTTACTATTAGCAACGTCAGAATTCAATTCTACGCCCCTATTTATAGGCCCTGGGTGCATGATGACGATCTCTTTACCAAGACTATCCAGTGTTTGTTTATTGATGCCATAATAAAGTGCATATTCCCGTAAAGTGGAGAACAGAGGTTTATGCTGGCGTTCCAATTGTATGCGCAGCACATTAGCAACTTCGCACCATTGTAGCGCTTTTTTTACGTCATATTCGACCTTTACACCAAGGTCTTCAATATGTTTGGGGATGAGTGTAGGAGGCCCTGCAACCATAACTTCTGCTCCCAGCTTGCCCAGGCAATAGATATTACTGAGTGCCACTCTTGAGTGCATGATATCACCTATGATACATATTCTGCGTCCTTTTATGCTACCCAAACGCTCGCGTATGCTATAAGCATCCAGTAAAGCCTGTGTAGGATGCTCGTTTATACCATCTCCGGCATTTATTATTCGGGCATCCACATTTTGTGACAAGAACCATGGCGCACCACTGGCCGAATGGCGCATGACCACCATATCTACCTTCATAGCCAGTATATTATTCACTGTATCTATGAGTGTTTCGCCTTTAGATACCGACGAGCCAGATGATGCGAAGTTCACGACATCGGCGCTCAATCGCCTTTCGGCAAGCTCAAAAGATATACGGGTACGTGTCGAGTTTTCGAAGAAAACATTGGCAATAGTAGTATCGCGCAATGTAGGCACCTTCTTTATCGGCCGTTGCAAAACCTGTTTAAAGTTATCGGCCGTTTGGAATATCTGCTCTATATCTTGCGATGTAAGTTCTTTTATGCCTAACAGATGTTTTACTGAAAGCGACATGTGTTGTTTTAAAATTTATTGATCAATAAGCACTACTTCATCTTTACTGTCTTTTTCAGCCCAGTACACTTTTACTTTCTGCGTCATTATAGAGTCTATAGTTTGCCCGGTATAATCGGGTTGTATAGGCACTTCCCTACTAAAACGACGGTCAATTAGTACCATCAATTCTACGCTGCGTGGTCTGCCGAAATCAACCAGCGCATCCATTGCGGCACGAATGGTGCGGCCGGTATGCAGCACATCATCAACAAGTATCACATCTTTATCCTGTATGCTAAACGGTACGTGTGTTTGCGAGGGTACATGTATGGTATTGGTGCTATGTACATCATCACGGTAAAATGTGATATCGAGCTTGCCATAATCTATATGCTGGTACCCGGTAATATCTTTTACAATACCAGCAATACGATTTGACAACCATACACCCCGCGGCTGTATGCCTATAATAGCTGTATCTGCAAGAGAAATATGATTTTCAATTAATTGATGTGCCAGCCGTTGCAGCGTAATATTCAGTTGGGTATGATCGAGCAGGATCTTCAATTACTGCGTTTTCATCAAAAGTAAAAAAATAGCGGCGCTTTTTTTGAAAAATTTTGAGCAACCTACCAGTTTAATTTTATAGGTATGACTTGAATAGCAATATATTAACTTCTGGAGCGATGTAGTAAATATCATTCTAAAAGTCAATGTTCCGGATGACCCATATTTAAATGTGACAACTTTCTAATCAAAAGCATAATAATAACCAAATAATAAGGCACATAAAATCTATCTGCCGTTTCTGAATGAAGTATGAATCTTGTTAAGTAAATAACTAAAATCGCTAATAAAAACATTTGATCAAATGTCAATTGACGAAAGCGGCCAGCCCTACCTACAAATACGAATAGACCCAGTAACATAAATGTATTGACCTGCGAAAAAAGAAAGCCTACAATTGCATCTGAAATATGAATAGATAAATAATTATGAATTGAGAATGCAGGACTCATTTTATGAAATGTCACCATGTTATTCTTAAAAAAAGATGGATAGAACATTAAGTCCCATCCAAATCGCGTGGCATTATAAGCGACACAAAAAAAACAAATAAAGGAAATCAAGAGCATAATAAAATAATGCAAAGGCGAGATCTTATTAATTACAAGAGCCAGGAACGAAATAATAATAACAGCAGGGATAATATTATCTATTCTTGTCAATACGGCCAGCATAAGAAAAAAGAAGGCAATAGAATATTTTCCTTTTTCGACAATGAAATACATGGAGGAAAATAAAAATAAAGCCGAAATACAATCGGGTGTCGATAATTTTGCAACCACTAGTAATGGACCAGATAATAAAATTATCCCACTTGTAGCCAAGGCTGTAAGTGGGTTCAGGTACTTAAATATCCAATAAAAAAGCAAAATACCAATAAAGAAATAGGCTATAGCAGAAGGCAGTACGGTGGCAGCAGGTAAGTTGATACCTGTTTTATAAAAAAACCATATACTTACCACATACAACGGTTTCACTATATAAAATGGCAATACAGCCTCGTAATTAACCTTACTATTCAGCATTTTTCTCTTATATGCATGCGACGTATCTGTAAGTTGACAATAGACTTTGGCTGGCACATTCTTCTTAGCTTCGCGGTAAGTAATATCATGAACCAACCTCGCATCAGTATTATCCATCTTCAATGCGAGAGACATATATGGAAGCATATCCCAATTATATAAAGGTCGCTTATATACATAAAAACAAACTAGTAATAAGAAAATAATAAAGAAAATGTAAGCTAACCTACGCTGCATCAATAAGGATACTTTAGGCATAATTTATTCATGTTGAATAAAATTAATAATATTTCTATGGGTAAATCTAAAAATAAAGCTGAAGCTACTTTTGTATATTTGTCATAACATAAAAATAAAGTTAATACCCTTGCAGAAGTCTATATATAAGTACCTGGTATTGGCTATACCTTGTCTCATCTATTTTACGGTAGTTTTCCGGTATTCTGTGAATATGCCTGCACAGGATGATTATGATGCTATCCTTGTTTTCCTGATGAATTTTAAAAAGGCTACTGGTATCGACAATTTCTTTTTATTATTTAGTCAACACAATGAACATCGTATATTATCTTCAAGGTTGTTATATGTATTATATTATTACATTGCAGGTGCCATTAACTTCAAAGACATTATATTTATCGGCAATGCCCAATTGATAGTGTTGTATATTATTATTGTTGCTCTTATAAAAAAATGTTTGCCCACTCACTGGTTTTGGCCAGCATTAATTACATCCTTGTGCCTTTTTGATCTTAATAGTTGGGAAACGTCAGGATTCGCTATGGCTTCTATGCAGAATTTTGGTATTATTCTCTTTTTTGCAGCTTCTCTGTATTCTTACAATAAACAAGGCAATTGGAGATATCTTGGAGCCTTCCTTCAATTCATCGCTATATTTTCTAGCGGTAACGGTATAGTTGCGGGGGCCTTGCTTTGCTTATTTACAATATTCAAAAGGGATAAGCCAGGTATTATTCTAAGTGTACTCACCTTCATTATCTTTTCCTCATTGTATTTTCTTCATTATAGTGTTCCCATTACAGGGCACCCTGCAACTGACCCGGTTCGGATTATAATGTACTTTTTGCACATCATCAGTTCTATTGTAGACTACCAAGATCATAAGACAATTGTGCTGGCTGGCTCCGCTGTCATAACATCTTTGATTCTTCTTTTTCCTTTTGAGAAAAAGAATTGGATAAAGAAGGACATGCTTCCTGTTGCATTTATTACGTTATTCTTGTTAGGGTCTATGGCTACAGCCACTCTCTTTAGGGTGAGCCTTGCTGTAGAATATTTGATACCAAGTCGATATCTCATCTATCCTGATCTGCTTGTTGCTATGATCGCCATTTTATTAGCATATAAAATAAGTAATAAAAAAATATTTCATCCCGTAATGATACTTTGCAGCTTAGTCGTATGCCTTGTTTTTAATATGAGTTTTTATGTGGGAAAGAGAAATATGATAGCCCGCGAAAACCAGATATTACAACCTGGTTACTATTATCCTGACAGCACACACGCAAAAGACGTCTCTCTCGAAGCCTGCAAGCTGCACATTTATTGCATAGAAGATGAGCGGAAAAGACTTATTAAGTAGATTTAAAGACTCTTAGAAACTATACGTCCATTATTTGCAGTCTACTCAGATGTTTGTAAAGCCCTTCATCTATAGTTACTAGTTCATCATGCGTACCGGTTTCTTTTACAGTACCGTTCTCTAACACTACAATTTTATCAGCATTACGGATAGTACTCAACCGATGTGCAATAACTAATGAGGTCCTGTTTTTCATTAAATTATGCAGAGCTTCCTGAACTAATGCTTCAGACTCAGAGTCTAACGAACTAGTTGCCTCATCCAATATTAAAATAACAGGATCTTTTAATATAGCACGAGCTATAGCTACACGCTGGCGCTGTCCGCCCGAAAGTTGTATGCCTCGTTCACCAACAATAGTCTTGTAGCCTTCAGGAAAACCAGTTATAAAATCGTGGGCATTTGCCTTTCTTGCTGCTTCTTCTACTTGTGGTACAGTAGCATCGGGATTCCCATAGGCTATATTATCATATATAGTCCCTCCAAATAAGAAAACATCCTGGGGCACCAGGGCCATCTGTTTGCGCAAATGGGTTAGTGGAATGGATGATGCATCTTTATTATCAAAATACAGAGTACCTGCATCAGGTTCGTAAAAACGTAATAATAAGGATACCAAGGTGCTTTTGCCTGCACCACTTGTTCCAACAATGGCTACTTGCTCTCCTTTGGCTACGGTTATATTTACTTTATTTAGCACTTGTATGTCTGGTCGTGATGGATAGCTAAATGATATACAATCAAGTTTTATAGCTCCAAAAAGTTTGAAGTTTGCATCTAGATTAACTGGTTTAACTATCACATTTTCAGTTGTTTCTGTTAGCAAATTACGAACTCTTTGTGTTGCTCCAAGTGTTTTTTGAAACTGGCTTACCAGCCCTGCAAAGCTGGCCATAGTACCTCCCACAAAAGCAGTATAGAGCACAAACTCAGTCATGCTCCCAAAAGTCAACACACCTTGCTGCATCAAACTGGAGCCATACCAAACCACCACGCCTATGGTTCCAAACATGGTGAACGACATAAAAGAAACGAAAAACGCACTGAACCGTCCACTTTTAATGGCCAACTTTATGACCTTGTTTACGCTACCACTATAACGCCCTATTTCAAACCATTCATTGCTAAATGCCTTTACGCTTGTAATACCCTGCAGGGTCTCGTTTACTATTACCCCGGACTGTGCAAGCTCGTCCTGTACACTCCGTGACAACGCACGCACCCGTTTATTAAACACATAACCTATTATAATATTAACAGGTATTACAGATAATATAAGTAAGGTAAGGCGGGGTGAAATACTTAATATAAGCACTATGCCAATAGTAAAAGTGAGTACGCTACGTAGTATATCTGCAAAAATACTGGTCACTGCATCTTGTATCTGCGATACATCGGCAGTTATACGACTGCTCAATTCGCCCACCCGGTGTTGGTTAAAGAAATCCATTTGCATAGCAAGGATCTTGCTGTACACATCTTTGCGCATCCCACCCACTGCATGCTCGCCAACTATGCTAAACAGGTATATGCGCATAAATGAAAATACCATCTGCAATATCAATATACCTATCATGATGGCCGCTATGACCGTAGTTGTAACCAGATGTTCGCCTATTTTAGGCGCATGGGTGTCAATAAGTTTTTGCAGCAGATATGGGAATGACATACCACAGGCACTACTTAAGGCTATAAAGATCAATCCAGCTATAAAAGCATTCCGGTGTGGTCTTACATACTTAAATATAAGAAAAGCCTCTTTAAGGCTTTGCCAGGAGAGTTTTAGCTTTGGTGATTCTTCTATGTTATCAGGTATATGTCGTCGTGCCATCCGTAGTTGATATAGTTGGAAAATGCGAAGCTACTGACCAGGCAGGCCACACTAAAGTATATAAAGGTAAGCAAAGGATAATAATAGGTAAAATGGGGCTTGTTATCGGTGAACAGGAAACATCATTCCATTGATGGAATTAGTCAATATTTTTGACATTTATTGAAATGCACAACTTCTCTAAACTTATTTAATGCATGTCATTTTGGCAAAACAGCCTCCATTAAGGGGTTCCAAGTTTCTTGACGCAAAATTCAAGGTCTAAATTTGCATTGAGGATCCAATTATCTTGGAGTGACAAATTGGCGGAGGCAATAAAAAAGCCACCCCCTGAAATGGAGATGGCTTTTTTGTAAAGTAATCTACAACTTCAGCTTATAAGAATTGTCATTAGGCTCCTTATCTACTAATAGATGGTCGGGGTCTATTACTACACTCGCTGGTTTCTGATCTACGGTCCAGTGAAAGTCTATAGTACCATTTTTCAATTTGCAGGTTATCCTTTTTAGTAGGTTACCCTTAGCATCCATAATCCCCACCTGGATGTAATCATTACATGTGATAGTCTTCTCTTTGCCAGTTGAGTCGGCTAAAAGTTTGTTGCAACTTATGGTGAAATCCACATTATATATTTTATCCAATTGGGTTGCTATAGCTTTGGTTATCTTATTATCATATAACACTATGCGTTCAAAACCATCTGTTATCAGATATTGTAATGAGTCGGGGGTAGACTTTCTTACCTCTGCCAGCAGATCGAGTGTGGTGGGATAAGGTGTCCCCTGGAATGCATGTTGATTGATGAATCTTTTTAATGCATGATTCATACTATCCTCTCCTATGTACTGGGCCAATCCATACCAGATGATACGTCCTTTAGCATACAATATATATTGCTGACCAGGATCCACGAACGCCAGAGGCTTTTCTTTTTCTTTTTCCAAAGAACGAGACAAAAGGTAATTATTAAGTTCGTACTTCAAGATCTTCCTCACCTTCTCCATACCAAACTCTTTCTCTACTACTTTAAGCGAAGCATATTGCGCCAGCGACTCAGACATCATATTCGATCCTTCCACATCAGCACCAATTACCTGGTGGGCAAACCATTGGTGTGCTACCTCGTGGGCAGTCACTTCAAACACATAATCCACTCCATTCCCTACAGAGGTATCTTTTACATTTGCTATGAATCCTATCCCTTCAGAAAATGGTATGGTGTTGGGGAACGATTGGGCAAATGAAGCATACCGTGGGAACTCCAGTATACGCACTTGCTTATGTTGGTAAGGACTGTACTGGGCAGTATAATAGTCCAGCGACTTTTTTATCGAACTGATCATGTCGTCGATGTTGTATTCGTGTCCCTGGTTGTAATAGATCTCGATATTTACATTGTTCCACTTTTCCCTTTTTACCTGGTAACGGGCTGACAATATGGAATAAAAGTCAAGTATTGGGCTGTCCATTTTATAATGGAAGTAGCGCCTGCCGTTTTGCAGCCATTCTTTTTGCAGGTAGCCGGGCGCTATGGCGGTTTGGTCTGGCACGGTACTTACTGTTGCCTCAAAGCTTACAAAATCTGCATCCTGGAAAAATACATTGTTCTGCCTGGCCTTTACATCAGTTATAGGGTTAGCCGTAGCACGGTAGCCCAATTTGTATTTTTTACGTTCTATATTCTCATCTATCTCCGCCCCAGTGTTATAACCTATGGATGGGAGGAATTGAGTGTTATTCAGGAATGTACCATTATAGACAGGGGTAGCGAGGCCTGAAAAATCATGCTCGAATCCATTACGTATGATACTTGTATTGATATGCATAGTAATACTATCGCCCGGAACCAATGGTTTTGATAGCTTGTATATATAGTACATACATTCAGGATCAGCAACCACCTGCTTAGATGGCACACCAAATGAAAGCAAATTGAGTGCTACCCTGCTGGGCATTACAATGTGTACTGAGTCTATAGGAAACGCTGTTTTATTCTGTATAATAAAATTACCATCGCATTCCAGTCGGCGCTCCATCGGGTATATATCCACCTTCAGGTTCACGCTGGTGATCTTGGGCTGTGGCCGATCCAGGTATTTCCGGTACTTGCGTTCATAGTCAGCCTTTACTTCATTTCTCCGGAAAGATGACATGAATTGGTTCTCCACATTGGTATTATAATAGATGAAGCTGCCACAAGTGATAAAAACTACCAGGCCACCTATTATTACCAGCCATGCCGGGCGGGCCACCTTTGAACGGGCTATAGCAAGACGTGTTTTGAATGTGCCTTCACTGCCCCGTGCCCACATTAGTGCAGAAAATATAGCAATACATATAGCAAGCACACTCCAGTATACCTTATAGGCAATGAACGGAAATACAGAATGACCAAACCCGTTCATATCTGAATAGACATAGCTCGCATCTGAACCGTACACGAACAGGTGGTTCTTCAATACCAGAGTCGCAAAAAAGGTGTTCCATATATAGAATAAGGTGACAATTAAGAAGCCTACATACCTGTTGCTTACCAGCGTCTGTACCATTATAGCCACAACAGCAAGCAACCAGATATTAATGAGCCTGAACCCAAACAGGTATTTAAAGTACAATCCTAACTCGTAATTATGGTAGCCTTTGTACGTTTGCACCATAAGCCCGCATACCACCACAATACTTAATAATATGATCTGCATGAACCATAAAGCAAACAGTTTGCTCAGGTAAAATACCCAGTTGGGCACCGGTTGTGCATCCAGTATATTGCTCATTCGGAATACCCGGGCACGCCATACCAGCTCACCGGCAAACAGGATGGTGAGAATTGCGATGAATATCTGCAGTGTGCCCACAAAAAACTGCACTACCATATAGGTAACCGGGAAGGTCGAGGTCTCAAATAGGTTGC
>Ga0206982_1063_pt2 | contig 35435 bp, 33 predicted proteins | sample Alteio_BWMinCont_18_FD_153493 | JGI IMG/M metagenome (GOLD analysis project Ga0206982, IMG submission 153493) | Enriched cells from forest soil in Barre Woods Harvard Forest LTER site, Petersham, Massachusetts, United States -... | ecosystem: Environmental > Terrestrial > Soil > Temperate forest >... | reverse complement strand
AATCTTCCGGTATAGTAGGGGCAATTCATCGAGGTGGCCAAATATAGGTACAGCTACCAATAATAACATGATGAACAGGCCGTGAGAAAACTTTAGTTTCATAATTGCTGCTTATATTTCCCGAGGAATAAAAATATTGGTTTAATTATTTTGGTTCGTTTTTATGCCAGTATATATTATTGCCCTGTTTAGATGATGTAGCAAAACTACCCTAAACCTTATTAAATAGTTCTTCTTATATGAGGTTGCCTTAAACCAATAAAAAATCCTCTACTGCCAGTGAAGTTGGCGGTAGAGGATCATCAATATAAAAGCTAATTAGTTATCGTCTGTCTTTTCAGTTTTTTCCTTTTTATGCTTGTGGTGCTTTTTAGCATCTGTTGCCGGCATTTCGTCTTCTTCCATACCACCATTATCTACATGCCTGTATTCAGAGCCCGAAACAGTGTCACTATGATGATGTTTGTGCTTATGCATCATATGGCAGCTAAAATTGTCCGATATGCCAATGTTCACCTGCTGACCAAAGGTTAATTGAATGTTGCTGGAATTATTGTTTCCTGCCCCTTCTATATTCTGGCTTATTGTGTTGTAATTTATTCCACCTAAACCGAAGTTTAGCGCCAGTCCTTTATAAATATTTGCGCCAACTGCCGGGAATATTTGTGCCTGGAAACCATTTGCAGCGGGTGAATTTGCTTCGTAGGCTGCAATGGCAGAACCATTAAGATAATAAACACCAGGCACGTCATGCGCTTCGCTAGACATGTATGCCATGTTTACCTGGCCATACAGGAAAAATATTTTACCCAGTTTTTGGGTATAACGGAAGAAAGCGCCTGCAGTCCAGTCAATTGTGGTACCGCCATAGTAATTATAATTAAGGAAATTACTCAACGGTATCTGTGGTCCTACTCCATTTTCAGTGTGGCTATAGCTACCCTGCACACCTACGGTAAGGTGTTTATTAAACTGGTAGCCTATTCCCGGGGCAACATTCCAATTGGTATTTGTACCCTGCGGATATACATAATTGCCGTTGGTGGTATTTTGTGAGAAACCTGCTGAACCGTACACCAACCATGTGTGAGGTTGTGCATTTACGATCGCGGCGGGCAAAACAGCTACAGCAAGCAGCAAAATTATTTTCTTCATAACGGAAGTTTTAGGACTAATGACAAATATATAATCAAAAACCTGTGAATACTATAGCATATAGTATATAAATGCAAGAATATACCCAGTAAAAAGCCGCACTTAAAAAGTGCGGCTCTATTTATTGGTTAACATAAAGGACTATTCGTCGTCTTTATCGTTGTCTTTGTGATGGTGGTGTTTTTCTTTCTTCATTGGTTTGTCGCCATCTTCGTCAGCATCGTTATCCACTTTACGCATTTCAGCGTTAGCGTCATGATGGTGATGCATTTTGTGGCAAGCGAAGTTTTTAGATACGCCAAACTGGAAGTTATTACCAAAAGTAAAATCAAAACTGCTGGTAGTGTTCTTAGACGGGTTAGCTGCAGTTGCATCAGAAGGTGTAGAAGTAGTAAAGTTAAGACCACCAATAGAAGCATAAGCTGCGAAACCTTTACCAAAGGCATAACCCAGGTTTGGTGTCAGGTATGCATAAAAACCATTTGTTTTATCTGAAGCAGGATGGCTGCCTACTGTTGTGTATGAACCCTGGTAACCAAGACCAAGCTGGCTATAGTAGAAGAAGTGGCCACCAATATTGTGACTGCAACGTGCAAACAAGCCTGCACTATAAGTATTTGTAGCTATACGGTCACCGCCATCTGGTTTATTTGAGCCCTGTGCCCATGATAGTTCCACACCTGCTGTCAAATGTTTGGTGAACTGGTAACCTACTCCCGGGGTTATGTGCCAGGTAATATCATTTGTTTTAACTGCATCAACAGTGCTGTTTGTTGTGTTAAAACCTGCATTTCCGTAAAGTAGTATGCTGTTTTCCTGTGCTTTAGCCGCTGTGAAACTAGTTAAAGCTAATAATGCAAAGACGATTTTTTTCATGTTGTGTTTGTAATTTGGAGACAAATATATACGCAATATCCAATAATCCATAGCCTTATAGTAAAAAAAATTATGTGCTAAATTAAAGATTATTTAATATTAAGTTAACACACGTTATTTATTGCATAAACCAACTGCTGTACATCAGGTAATTATCAGCAATCCGCTGCACCTCTCCGCTCAGCAATTCAGGGCTGATATCTTTTACTTTTTTTGCAGGTACACCGGCATATATACTACCCGGCTGCACCTGTGTACCTTCAAGCACCACAGCGCCTGCTGCTATTATACTGTTTGCACCAATGTATGCATTATCCATTACTATTGCCCCCATGCCTATCAGTACATTGTCTTCTACCGTGCAGCCATGCACAAGGGCATTATGCCCTATGGATACGTTGTTGCCAATAACTGTTTTAGTACGCTGGTAAGTGCAGTGTATGCAGGCACCATCCTGTATGTTTACCTTATTACCTATACGTATGCTGTTTACATCGCCCCGCACTACAGCGTTAAACCAAATGCTGCATTCGTTGCCCATTACTACATCGCCCACTATGGTGGCATTAGGGGCAATAAAACAATCTTCCGGTATAGTAGGGGCAATACCTTTTACAGGTAATATTACTGGCATAATTGGCTTATTAACTATTTAAAAATATTATACTTCAGTATGCAATAAAGTGCGCGAAAAGCATCTTTCATACCAATCTTCTTACCTTCTTCGTATGTTCTTCCGTAGTAAGATATGCCTACCTCATATATCCTTATACCCTTTATCTTGGCTATTTTAGCAGTCACCTCAGGTTCAAAACCAAAACGCTTTTCTTCCAGCTTTATGCCTTGTATTATTTCGCGTTTAAAAGCCTTGTAACATGTTTCCATGTCGGTCAGGTTCAGGTTAGTAAACACATTGGATGCCAATGTAAGCCATGCATTGCCTATGGAGTGCCAGAAAAACAATATACGGTGTGGGTTGCCACCCATAAAGCGCGATCCATATACCACATCAGCAAAGCCCGCCTGCATGGGCTTTAGTATCAGGTTATATTCCTCAGGATCGTACTCCAGGTCTGCATCCTGTATTATTACATAAGTCCCTGTAGCATGCTTTATGCCTGTGTGCAAAGCTGCGCCTTTGCCCTGGTTCACCTCATGTTTACAATAAGTGATGGGCAGGTCAGGGTTTGCAGCCTGATAACTTAATATTGAGGATTCTGTATCGTCCTTAGAACAATCGTTGACTATAATAACTTCTTTCTGTATATCATCAATCAGCTGCACTGCTTTTACCCTGTCCAGTATATGGTGTATAGTGCGCCCTTCGTTATATGCCGGTATGACTATGGATAGTGTGGTCATTGATGATTTTAGTTGTTGATTATGACAGGGTAAGCGCTACGGCCCTTATCAGGACGTAAATATAAACAACCTGAAAATTTATTACGCGAAATGTCATTAAAGACAGCAAATAAAAAATGACTTTATATATAAGACTAATCAGAACCTATTTTCCGGCGGTATTTTTATTTCGTAACTTGCCACTCTATGGAAGTTTACCACCAGCTACTGCACCATATATTAGATAACGGCACCCAAAAAGCCGATCGTACCGGCACAGGCACTATTAGTTGCTTCGGTTACCAGATGCGTTTCGACCTGCAAAAAGGGTTCCCTATGGTTACCACCAAAAAACTGCACCTGAAGTCCATTATATACGAGTTGCTTTGGTTCCTGAAAGGTGATACAAATGTAAGATGGCTGAACGAACATGGTGTTAGTATCTGGGATGAATGGGCTAACGAGCAGGGGGAACTTGGGCCAGTATATGGGCATCAATGGCGCAGCTGGACAGGCGCTGACGGCAAGACATACGACCAGATAAAAGATGTACTGAACCAGATAAAAACCAACCCGGACAGCCGGCGCATGATAGTGAACGCATGGAATGTGGCCGACCTACCTGCAATGGCGCTGAGCCCGTGCCATGCGTTGTTCCAGTTTTATGTAGCCGATGGCAAACTGAGCTGCCAGCTATACCAGCGTAGTGCCGATGTTTTTTTGGGTGTACCTTTTAATATAGCGTCATACGCCTTACTTACTATGATGATGGCTCAGGTATGTGGCCTGCAGCCCGGCGATTTCATTCATACTTTTGGCGATGTGCATTTGTACAACAACCATATAGAACAGGCAAAGCTACAGCTATCCCGCACACCTTATCCATTACCGGTCATGAAGATCAACCCGGCGGTAAAAGACTTGTTTGCTTTCAGCTATGAAGATTTTACCCTTGAAAACTACCAGTTTCATCCGGCCATAAAGGCGCCAGTAGCGGTGTAGGTCTATTGTTTATCATTCCTGAACATTGAAGCACCTTGACAGTATCATACATAGTAGCCGCATCAGAAAACAATGTTATCGGTAACAACAACGAGTTACCATGGCATTTGCCCAAAGACTTTAAGTACTTCAAAAAAACAACCCTTGGCAAGCCTATACTGATGGGGCGTAAAACATACGAGTCGTTAGGTAAACCATTGCCCGGGCGCACCAATATAGTTGTATCTGCACAGGCTGATATTGTATTACCCGAAGGTGTACTGCATTGCCTCACTTTACAAGATGGCATAGAAACACTCAAGAACCAACCCGGGGATGAAGGTTTCATTATAGGCGGAGGACAGATCTTTGCTGCTGCTATAAATATTGTTGACCGCATTTACATGACACGTGTACACACTATTGTAGAGACTGCGAATGCGTTTTTCCCACCTATAGACCATACACACTGGAAACTGGTTTGGGAAGAATACCATCCTGCCGATGAACAACATAACCATGCATTCACCTTTCAAAAGTTTGAACAGGTAAACCTTTGAGCATCTACTCCGCCTTTCAATATATACGTTATCGCATAAAAGCTAAAACCCGCCATGGGGTGCACTCACCGTTTGCATATGGTTTTATAGAGCAAGTATTGTTAAGTACATCAATTGTAGTACTCAAAACATCTTCTATTGAAGGCGAAATAATGTCGATACCTGCCCATTACCAAAACCTGCTGGGGCGCATAAACGAGTACTGCAAACCTGCCGTGATTCAGATCATCCCGGTTGGCAGGGTAGATAGTTTTATTGCAGAAAATTTGCCTCTTATTGGTGCTGATGAGGTAATATTAGTACCATCAATACACAGCTCAGCTACCGGTTCTGCAGCATGGACACAACTCATTGGTAATACACATGTAAAACTAAGCATAGACCTGTACGGCATAGGGTTGCTCTTCTTCAACAAAGAGTTTAAAGAGCAGCAACATTTTATCCTGAAGTACTAAATTGATGCCCCGGTAGGCCGAACCTTATTATCTTTACTATATGGCTGCATGTAGCAAGACCTTAATATTGTTTTATATGCTATTGCACATAACTGCTGCAACAGCACAGCCCAGGAATATTGTATTCCAAAAGCTGGATAACTATTTTTTGTCCGATCGAGCCGGTCTATCAGGGGATGTTACATGCAAGGTGATAACCAAAGAAAAAGAGTTTGATAAGACATTTGGTGTGGCCAAAACCATGGCCAATAAAATAGAACGTCCGGATTTTGCAACACAGCAGATGGTAATGATAGCTATGCAGCCCACCAATAAAGATGCCAGGATAACTATATTATCTGCATTAAAGGCAGGTAACTATGTAGAGGTATTTTTCAAAACCAGCAAAGACAGATTTCCTCTGCCCTATACAACACAGCCCATGTCGTTAGCTATTATCCCTAAATTTAAAGAGGTTACTAAAGTGAAGTTTTATGAAGGTAAAAGACTAGTAGAAGAAGTTAGTATAAAGTAGTGCTTACAGCCACTTCAGTGGGTTGCGGCGGCTCATAAGTATGTAGCGTTTCAGGTTCATCCAAAAAGCCAGTATCATATAGATAATGATAGGCGACCCCATGGTAAGAAAAGAGATGTAAATGAACCAAAGGCGGATGCGCGATGTAGCTACGCCCAGCCTATCGCCTATTGCAGAACATACGCCAAAAGCCTTCCACTCTATAAAATCCTTTACTGCTGATATACTGTTGCTTGGCATAACTATATAATGCACGAAATTAATTAATAATAGGCACTTAAGTATCTTTAAATAAAACAATTTTCGTGCCTGTTTAACAAAAATATAAAAGAAATGGCCCGGTAGTTCCGGGCCATTTCTTTTATATAGATTTTAAGTTTGTTTAAGCTTTTGCTTTCTTAGCAGCATCAGCAAACTCCTGGCGTATTACGTTCAGGGCGCCACCGGCTTTAAACCATTCTATCTGCTGTTCGTTGTAGGTATGGTTTACAACTATATTGTCTGTAGTACCATCTTTATGGTGCAGTACCATAGTCAACGGAACGCCTTCAGTAAAGGTAGTAAGACCTATAATATCAATTACATCATCTTCCTGTACTTTTTCGTAATCAGCCTTGTCATTGAAGGTAAGGGCTAGCATACCTTGTTTCTTCAGGTTGGTTTCGTGTATGCGTGCAAAGCTCTTCACTATTATAGCACGTACACCCAGGTGGCGTGGCTCCATAGCTGCGTGCTCACGGCTGCTGCCTTCGCCATAGTTCTCATCGCCAACTACTACGCTGCCTATGTGTGCTGCTTTGTAAACACGCTGTACGGCAGGTACTTCGCCATATTCGCCTGTAAGCTGGTTCTTTACCTTGTTGGTTTCCATGTTAAACGCGTTGATAGCGCCTATCAGCATGTTGTTGCTGATGTTATCCAGGTGACCACGATACTTCAACCATGGGCCTGCCATAGATATATGGTCTGTGGTACACTTACCAAATGCTTTTATCAACAGCTTCATGCCGGTAAGGTCGGTACCTTCCCATGCTGCGAATGGCTGTAATAGCAACAGACGGTCGCTGTGCGGGTGTACTATTACCTGTACCTTACTTGAATCTATAGCAGGAGCGGTATAACCGGCATCCTTTACAGCGAAGCCCTTGGGAGGTAATTCAAAACCTACCGGTTCATCCAGCATCACTTCTTCACCCTTATTATTGATCAACTTGTCTTTCAACGGGTTGAAAGAAAGCTTACCGGATATTGCAAATGCAGTAACTATTTCAGGAGAGGCAACGAATGCATGGGTAGAAGAAAACCCGTCATTACGCTTAGCAAAGTTCCTGTTGAAGGAAGTAACGATTGTGTTCTTACGGGTAGGATCATCCATGTGACGAGCCCACTGGCCTATGCAAGGTCCGCAGGCATTGGCCAGCACTATACCGCCCATCTTGTCGAATGTTTCCAGCATACCATCCCTGTCTATAGTGTAACGCACCATTTCAGAACCCGGAGTGATAGTGAATTCGCTTTTTGCAGTCAAACCTTTTTCCATAGCGTTCTTAGCTATGAATGCTGAGCGGCTGATATCTTCGTAAGAAGAATTGGTGCAAGAGCCTATCAAAGCAACTTCCACCTCTTCAGGCCAGCCATGTTCCTTAAGCGCTGCAGCCATTTGGCTGATAGGTGTAGCTAAATCTGGGGTGAACGGACCATTTACGTGTGGTTCCAGGTCATCCAGGTTTATTTCTATCAGTTGGTCGTAGTACATTTCAGGATTAGCATATACTTCAGCATCAGGACGCAGGTGCTCCCTTACGCCATCAGCCAGCGTAGCTATTTCAGCCCTGTTGGTAGCATTCAGGTAACCAGCCATCTTCTCATCGTAAGCAAACAATGAGCATGTAGCGCCTATTTCAGCACCCATGTTGCATATTGTTGCTTTACCTGTACAGCTCAGGCCATCAGCGCCTTCGCCAAAATATTCAACTATAGCGCCAGTACCACCTTTTACAGTAAGTATGCCTGCCACTTTAAGTATAATGTCTTTTGCAGATGTCCAGCCATTCATTTTACCGATCAGCTTGATGCCGATCAGTTTAGGCATTTTCAACTCCCATGCCAGGCCAGCCATTACGTCAACGGCGTCAGCGCCACCAACACCAATAGCTATCATACCCAGGCCACCAGCGTTTGGTGTGTGACTGTCGGTACCTATCATGATGCCACCCGGGAATGCATAGTTCTCAAGCACCACCTGGTGAATGATACCTGCACCTGGTCTCCAGAAGCCGATACCATATTTATTAGATATAGAAGCCAGGAAATCATACACTTCTTTATTTACATCAATAGCAGTTGCAAGGTCTTCCTTAGCGCCTGTCTTGGCCTGTATCAGGTGATCGCAATGTACGGTGCTTGGTACAGCAACTTTTTCCCTACCGCAAGTCATAAACTGGAGCAAAGCCATTTGGGCAGTAGCATCCTGCATAGCAACACGGTCTGGCGCAAAGTTCACATAGTCTTTGCCCCTCTGGTATATATGGTTAGGCGTTTCGTAAGAGTGCGAATACAATATTTTTTCAGCCAGTGTAAGGGGGCGCCCCAGCAACTTGCGTGCGTTGCCTACTTTTTCAGGTAATGCCGCATATACTTTTTGAATGAGATCGAGATCAAATGCCATTGTAAGGAAAGATTAGTGTAATATAAAAGCAGTGCAAAATTAAGTTTAATTGCTCAAAATGCAATGGTAAAAAGCATATTTGGTTGTTACCATGCCCACAACTTCCAGTTTCGCCGTATATTAAAATATTTTCAATGGCCATATTTTACAATAATAAATGATAGTTCGTGATATATGTAGCATTCATAATACCTACGCCAAACTACAAGCAACAAAAAAATCCGGTTATGAGCCGGACTCTCCCATTGTAAATATTAAATACTAAACTAACACCCCGCCACCATCAACGATCAATACCTGCCCTGTGCTAAATTGCTGGGTCATGAGGTAGAGGTAGGTTTTGGCTATGTCTTCGGCCTCACCAATACGCTTTACCAATAATGAGTCTGCAAAGCTCTTATACAGGTTTTCCCGGTCTGCTTCTGGTACATTGTTCCACAGGTTGGTCCTTACAATACCGGGCGAAACTAAATTTACCCGTAAAGGCGCCAGCTCTACGGCCATGGCCCGTGTAAAGCCCTCCATTGCTGCGCATATACTTGTGCCCAGGAACCAACCTTTGCCTGGCCGTCTGCTGGCTATGCCACTAGTAAGCACTATAGAGCCACCTGCATTAATATGTGGCGATGCATACTTTACTGCCATTACTGCCCCCCAGTAACGCACGTTGAAAAATGCCCGGGCATCTTCCATAACTGCATCATCAATACTGCCTATCACCAGGTGTTCACCTGCGGTGAATACAAGGTGGTCAAAATTGCCCAAGGTGCTAAATAATTGTTTTACCTGTTGTTCATTGGTCAAGTCTGCAACATGGCCTTCGCTGTTTATTCCTATTTCTTTCAGGGCATTATCAATACGCTGCCGGTTGCTGGATACGACAATGACATGTGCGCCTGCCGCGACTGCAGCCTGGGCCACTGCCAAACCGATACCCGAACTGCCGCCGAGTACTACTACTTTTTTGTTCTTCAAACCGTCTGTGCTTTCATTTTGTTCTTTCATGATCATCGTTTTTTGATGACACAAAAGTCTGTCGACAACAAAAAGAAGTAGTTACCAAATGGTAAAAAGTGAAATCAGCGTATATTTTTGCGAATGCGACTTAGCGATTGCGGGGTGATACAGAGATACGAAGCAATATCAGCAAGGGGCACACGCAACGCCAACTCAGGCTCCTGCTCCATGAATATCCTGTAGCGGGTAGCTGCATCCTGCCCCATGTAGCTATTGCGTATTTGTATTTTTTCCAGCAGGCGCCGCTGCACTATGCTGTTGATGAGCTCCTCTATATAAGGCCGCTGTGCATAAAGTTCATATAGCTTTACCCTGCTTATGGCCATTACCTCCACATCGCAGGCAGCCACAATACTCTCACGGGCTGGCTGCTGGCTCTGAAAGCTCTGTAGTATGGTGCAAAACTGGTTCTCTTTCAGAAAAAAGTAGGTAACATCGGCCCCCTTGTCATTCACCGATGTGATCTTGAGTACTCCATTGTAAATGAAGAAGATCTCCCGGGGTATTGTATTTTCTTTCAGCAACACTTCGCCCTCCTTATAGCTGCGTTGCTCTGCAGCAGCCATTATCAACCCTTCATCGGGCGATACATCGCGAAACTTTTTGAGGAAAGTAATGAGCGGATCAGGCATCCCGCAAATGTATTATAAACAAAACAAAAAGACCTATAGTCAGATTAAGAGTATGGTTTACATTACTAACCAGCTTGTGAATGTACTTTTGCACACCGTAATTTTGAAACGGGTAATTTAAGGACTCATGAACAGGCAATGGAGAGCGCTCACAGCATCAAAGAATTTTAAAGATGGTATTTTTCAAAACCTATCGCCTACACCTCAATTGGCACCAGGTGTAAGCATGTCAAAGATCATGCTTTCTTTTTTCAATAAGCCTAAAAATGTCACTCCCCCGCAGTCACTACCCTCTGTAAAAACCGATTTGCGTGCCCTGCATGGCGATGTGCCAACTATAGTGTGGTTTGGCCATTCTTCATACCTTATCAATTGTAAGGGCATCAATATATTGATAGATCCTGTTTTAAGCGGCCACGCATCTCCGTTGCCCTGGATGGTAAAGGCTTTCCCAGGTGCCGACGTATATAAGCCCGAAGACATGCCAGACGTAGATTTCATGATCATTACCCATAACCACTATGATCACCTGGATAAAAAAGCGTTGAAAAAACTGGCATCTCGCACTAAAAGCTATTATACATCGCTAGGAGTGGGCAAGGACATTGCAGAAAGCAGTGCCGATGAGACATCTATTACAGAAATGGACTGGTGGGAAACCCAAACATTGATGCCGGGCATAGAACTTACAGCTACTCCTGCCAGGCATTTTTCAGGCCGGGGGCTTAAGCGCGCAGGATCCCTATGGTCTTCTTTTGTTTTAAAGCTGTTTGGTTATACCATTTACATAGGTGCCGATTCTGGTTACGACACACACTTTAAGGAAATAGGGAGCAAGTATGGTCCTTTTGATATAGCTCTATTGGAAAACGGGCAGTACAACCCTGCCTGGCCCTACATACACATGATGCCCGAGGAAACTGTACAGGCTGCCATAGACCTTAATACAAAAGTGCTGATGCCTGTACATTGGGGCAAGTTCGACCTATCGCTACACCCTTGGGACGAACCAATAAAACGACTAACCAAAAGTGCTAAGGAACGTAATGTGGAAGTGACTACACCAATGATAGGGCAGCCTATAATGCTGGGCAAAGAATATCCTAAAGAGGAGTGGTGGGTGTTATAGATATATTTGTGGTGTACCGTGCGTCATACAGGATTATTTTTTTCCTGGCAAAGCTCCACCAACACCCCACCAGTAGTTTTTGGATGCAGAAAACAAACCAGCTTGTTATCTGCTCCATTCTTTGGCACATCATTCAGTAATTCAAAACCCAGTGCCTGCAGACGTTTCATTTCGGCTCCAATATTTTCCACTTCAAATGCTACATGATGTATGCCGGGGCCTTTCTTATCTATAAATTTTGCAATGGGGCTGTCATTTTTTGTGGCTTCCAGTAGCTCTATTTTAGCATCTCCGGTGGCAAAAAAAGCAGTATTTACTCCTTCAGTAGCCACTTCTTCAGTTTTATAACAAGGCGTATTCAGTAATTGCTCATACAACGGTATGGCTTCTGCCAGGTTCTTCACAGCTATACCCAGGTGTTCTATTTTCAGCATAACTTTTATAGATGGTAATATATAAATGTATAATTTAGATTGGATGCTAAAGTAGCGGTTTTGGTGTAACTTTGCCTAAAGTTCATATTCGATTAATTATATCATGGAATTACAATTGCCAATATATCTTGATAACAATGCCACCACACCAATGGATCCACGTGTGCTGGAAGCAATGTTACCTTATTTTGTAGAAAAGTTCGGAAATGCTGCAAGCCGTAACCATTCATTTGGCTGGGTAGCTGAAGAAGCTGTGGATTATGCACGTGAGCAAGTTGCTAAATTGATCAATGCCGATCCTAAGGAGATCATTTTCACTTCGGGCGCTACAGAAAGCGACAACCTTGCACTAAAAGGTGTGTATGAGATGTATGCCTCAAAAGGTAATCATATTATTACCTGCACTACCGAGCACAAAGCTGTGCTGGATTCTTGCAAGCATATAGAAAAGATAGGCGGCCAGGTAACTTACCTGCAAGTACAGCCCGATGGTCTTATAGACCTGAAAGAGCTGGAAGCTGCCATCACTGATAAAACCATCCTTATTGCCATTATGTATGGCAATAACGAGATCGGTGTAATACAACCCATAAAAGAAATCAGCCAGATAGCCCGCAAACATGGTGTACTGTTCTTTACAGATGCTACACAAGCGGTTGGTAAAGTACCCGTTGATGTAATGGCAGATGGTATAGACCTGATGGCATTCAGCGGACATAAAATGTACGGCCCTAAGGGTGTTGGTGCATTGTATGTACGCCGTAAAAATCCAAGAGTAAAAGTTACATCGCAAATGGACGGTGGTGGCCACGAGCGCGGTATGCGCAGCGGTACACTTAATGTACCAGGTATTGTAGGCCTGGGTAAAGCTGCTGAACTGTGCATGCAGGAAATGGGAAGTGAAGCTAAACGCCTGAGCACTATGCGCAACAGGTTGGAAACTGAACTGATGAAGCTGGAAGAAGCTTACGTGAATGGCAATACCGATCATCGCTTACCACACACTACCAACATATCTTTTAAGTATGTAGAAGGTGAAGGTTTGATGATGGGTTTCAATAAAAATATCGCATTAAGCAGTGGGTCAGCATGTACATCTGCATCGCTTGAACCATCATATGTATTGAAGGCATTGGGCCTGGGCGATGACCTGGCACACAGTTCACTTCGTTTTGGTCTCGGCAGGTTTACTACCGATGAGCAGATCGACTTTACGATAAAAGCTGTAACAGATACTGTTTTGAAACTTAGGGAAATGAGCCCATTGTGGGAAATGTTTAAAGAAGGTGTTGATATCAACGCTATTGAGTGGGCACATCACTAATAACAGTATGGTGTAATTGTTGAACATTTATTGAATTCAAAAAAAGAACAAAAATTTTAATCATGGCATATTCAGATAAAGTAATTGACCATTACAGCAATCCTAAAAATGTAGGTACGCTGGATAAATCTAAGAACAACGTTGGTACGGGCCTTGTGGGCGCTCCTGAGTGCGGCGACGTTATGCGCTTGCAAATTGAAGTAGATGAGGTGAGCGGCCTTATCAGCGATGCAAAGTTCAAGACCTTTGGTTGTGGCTCTGCAATAGCATCATCATCACTGGCTACAGAATGGCTGAAAGGTAAGAGTGTAGAAGAAGCGCTGACCATAGATAATATGGATATAGTGGAAGAGCTGAACCTGCCTCCTGTAAAAATACATTGCTCGGTACTCGCTGAAGATGCTATTAAGGCAGCTATTAACGACTATCGTGTTAAGAATGGTTTAGCGGAACTGGTAACCGAAGAAAAATCACACTAAATCAAATCACAGATATAGGTGACTTGCAGCTTGAGCTGTTTAGTGTATAGTGAACGGGATATGTGAAAGTGATATGCACTGATAACTCAGGCCTCAAAATTTTTTTCGTTATGATTTACGTAAGTGATAAAGCCAAAGAAAAAGTAGATCAGCTAAGACGGGATGCCGACTTGGGTGATGAATACTTTCTTAGGGTAAGTGTAGTAGGTGGCGGTTGCTCTGGCTTGTCTTACAAGCTCGACTTTGATAATGAAGCTCAGCCGCGTGACCAGGTTTTTGAAGACCAAGGAGTTAAACTGGTTACTGACCTGAAAAGTTTTCTTTACCTCTGTGATACAACCCTTGAATTTTCTGATGGGCTAAATGGTAAAGGGTTTCATTTCAGCAATCCAAACGCCAGCCGCAGTTGTGGTTGCGGAGAAAGCTTCGCAGTATAAGTCTAGTTTAACCTCTTTTTATACGAATTAAGGGCTGAACATTACGTTCAGCCCTTAATATTTGCAATAAATTCTATTTCGAATTGTTGCCGTTGCTCGGAGCAAGATTGGCGTTCTGGTTTTGGTAGTTTAAATTGCGCTGTTCGTTTTTCTTTACCCCATCATTGCTTCTGCTGGCTTTCCCTTCGTAAGCTTTATGATAATCGTTATCAGCGTCACTTACTTTTATGTTGTGCTGGGTGCGCATATGTGCATTGCCTTTATGCGCTGTACTATGCTTTTTGTGATGCCTGTGGTGTGCAGGTGTTTTAGATTGTGCTGTTGCGCTTTGCAAACAGCATACAAATACGACGGCTAGTAATAAATATTTCATTTGTATGGTTTTGGATAATATACCATTACAAAAATCTCGCCACCAGTAAAGAGGTTGTCTTACTTTATAAACTATCTCATAGCCTGTGGCCTATCCTTCTTTACAATAGCGGCACATATAAAGCCAAAGATGCTATACATCACTATTCCCCATGCAACGGATATCATTTGTGTACTTATGCTGGTACTTTTCTGTATGCTTTCATCCGATTTTTTTGCAGCTTCATCTAGCGCAGATTGATTTGCCCCCATTCTTTCTGCAAAAGCAAGCGATGTTTCCTTCATTTTTATTGCAAAATCAGGGTCGATAAAATGTAAATAGATATATGAATAGACCGTACCTACACCTACAAGAATAAGAATAGCTATAAATATGGCTGAGAAAGCTTCTTTGATGGTTATATAACCACCCATAGCCTTCCGTTGCTGTTTACCGGTATAACCTAACAACAGAATATTGATAATGAGCGCTATTACAATACCCGTACCATATGCAAACAAGTTATGAACAAGAAACAGGTTAACACAGGTAAGTGTAACAATACTTACTAATGCTGTAATTATTCCCATCCTTACAGGAATGGCGTTCTTATTAAAATCAGGATTATTTTGTTCAACGGGGAATACTGCGTTTTCCATAACCTATATATTTGAAACAAAATTATCATTATTTATAATACCAAGTACTCTGCCCTTCATTTTTTTATCTATAAAAGGGTTGTTGCGCGATAGTGATTTAATGGTATCATCGGTATAAATGGTACTATCATCTGGCGAAAACAATGTCAGGCAGGCTTTCCCACCCTTTGCTATACCTAATGCAGGCAACCCAAATATAGCGCGCGGAGCAGTGCTAAGCGCATGTATAATAGTGTGCATAGGCACTTGCGTGCCTATGGCATTATATACTATACTAAAAGCCATTTCCTGTACATTCATACCATCTGCAGCGTATTCAAATTCTTTAGTTTTTGCGTCCCATTCGTGTGGACGGTGGTGGCTGGCAATGCAGTCTATAGTACCGTCTTTCAGACCTGCTATCAGCGCTTGCCTGTCGGCTTCGTTACGTAGCGGTGGGCTCACCTTGTAAACACTTTTGTAGGTGATGAGGGCATCGTCTGTAAGTGCAAGGTGGTAAGGCGTTACTGAACAGGTTACCTGTAAGCCCTCTTTTTTTGCTGCTCTTATTTTCTCAACACTTTCCGCTACCGATATGCCTGTAATGTGCAACCTGGAACCCGTATATCGCAGTAGTTCTATATCGCGGTGCACCATCAATGTTTCTGCAAGTGCAGGTATTCCCGCCATACCCAACCGGGTACTAACAGGGCCTTCATGCATCAGGCCGCCTTCGGCCAGCGCGTCATCCACAGGCATTTGCAACAGTATGCCATTAAATGCTTTTATATATTCCAGGGCTTTTTGCATTAGCCCTGCGTTCTGTATAGGTTTCCAGCCGTCGGTAAATGCTATAGCGCCATTAGCTCGCATATCCATCATTTCGGCAAGGGTTTTGCCTTCGGCATTTTGGGTGGCACTGCCACAAGGGTGCAAGTTCACCACATTTCCCCCAGCAGTTTGCAGCAGGTATTGTACTATAGATTTCGTGCTTACAACAGGGTAAGTATTTGGCACTGTTAGTACATCAGTATATCCACCGGCAGCAGCGGCGGCCAGGCCGGTTGCTATGGTTTCTTTATGTTCATAACCTGGCTCCCGGTAGTCAGCAAAAATATCTGTCCACCCTGTACTTACATGCAGGTTGTGATCGGTAATTATTTTGGCGTTCTTTGCTTCAATGTTTGTACCAATGGCGGTAATAATACCATCTTCTATCAACAGGTCGGCTGTCTGGTTATGATGTTCTGATCGCGGATCCACGATCTTTGCCTGTTGGATGAGCAGTTGCATATGCACTTAGGCGGCTACGGTTGATTTTTGAAAACTGCCTGCCAGTAAATACGTTTCAGCAGCCAGCATTAACACGGCTAAAATAGCACAAAGTTTCCAAAGCGGAAAGTTACTCCATACACTCACCTCTGTAGCCTTGCCTGTATCAGCCAGTTTCAACCATTTTATATTAGTGCCTTTCCACTGGTTTTGCAGCTCTACAGGACTCCATACCCCCGGTTGCGATTCTGTACGGTCGCCATTAAGTGCCACTGCAACAGTATCGCCGCTGCTGCCTGCCAGCTTATAAAAACCGGGTTGCTGCACAGCCTGGTCTATGTAAACATCAAGCCCCGCGCCACTTGGGCGTTGCGGGGGTATCATATCCATACCATTGCCATACACATGCACCATGTTGCGTTCATCTGCATTGTTCAGCGATATATATATAGGCTGCTGCCGCCCTGCAGTTATTGCATACACATCTCCGCTACGGCTTTGCATAGCCATCTGGTACAAAAAGGGTACAAAAAAATAACTGCCAGGGAAATTACCGCTTTGCAGATCGGCCGAGGTAGCGCATATGTAAAGCTGTCCGCGAGTGGGCGTGTACCTGGCCAGGAAAGGATCACCATTCCTAAAGCTGAGTACCGACTGCTGGTTGGCAGATAACCCCGCGCTAATTATATAATGCCAATTGGCTACAGGCAACTGCACATTGGCAGGTATCTTCACAAAAAGATCTTTTACAAGGGTGCTACCTTGTTGTAATGTACTGGCGGTTTGCTGTGCGGTATCGGTACCTGTAATGCGTATATCCCCCAGTTCCTTCAACCCTTCGTTCAGTGCGCCCAGGTTTGCGGTACGCCCAGGGAAAATACAAATGCTTTGACCCTGTAATAAGGCACCGGCAAGGCTTTTACCCAATGTACTGCTTATCGTGGTCACGCCATTCAATATTACCAGGTTATATTCCTTCCAGCTTGTTGGCGGGGATTGTATATTAGCCTGGTTCAACCTGAAACCATTGTATGCCCTGAATGCAGCCTGGATATATGGGTTACTTTGCCCCTCGTTCAGTGCCAGCACACTCAGATTGGGTGCACTGCGCGCAGTAATGCGGAAGGTATCATCAAACCGTATAGAAGCATCATTAACCGTAAGCGCTATACGTTGCCATCCTGCATCGCCTACCTGGAAGCTAAGCGTATCTACACTTTCCTTCTTATCATTAAAGTTCAATGTGGCAGCACTTTTCACCTGTCCGTTTATGCTGAGTTGCAACACGGGCTGATCTTTAGGTAATGCTCCTGTTGCTTTAGTAGTCACCACCAACTGGTTGGTTCGTCCGGTTTGCAATACGGGTGTAGCCAGGTAAGCAGTGTCTATGTAAATATTATGTGGTTCAGCATCCTGTACGGGAATACCACTAAACGTAATATTTTTCAATAAAGAGGCTTCCGGTTGTTGTGCAAATGCACTCTGCTGAAAATCAGAATAATAATAGAGGTCTGTCGCGGCCGATCCTTCACTTTGCATCAGGCTTTGTGTTGCAGCAAGCACCTGTGTTCCGGTCTTACCTACAGGCGATACCTCTATGCTGTTGATACCAGCCAACACTTTATCAGCAGGTAATGGATTATAACTGCCGGGCTTATCATTGGTAAGTAAAATGAATTTGCTGCCTGCAGGTGCATCCTGCACCTGGAGTCGGGCAGCATCTTTAGCTACGTCTAGCAATGTGCGTGAGCCTTTTTTCAGCTCCATACTATTGCTGTTGTCAACATAGACCACCTGTAAGTGACTGCCTGTATTCTTTTGGCGGTTAGCCGTATATAATGGTTGGGCAAAGGCCAATATAAGTGCTGTAAGAAAAAGTAACCGCGTTGCCAGCAACCATTTGTACCGCACCTGCGACTGCCTGCGACTGTTAAGCGTAATATTTTTTAAAAACCGGGTATGCGGAAAAAACACCGTCTTGTACCTGCGCAGGTTAAACAGGTGTATCAACACTGGTATTGCCAATGCCAGGCCGGATAGCAGGAATAAAGGATATAGGAAACTCACCTAACAAATATAAGTGAATGTTGAGTACCGCAATATAAAATACAGTTAAAGAACATAGGCGCTACTTCAACACTTTTTCAAGCACGGCAGCCAGCCTTATACCGGCTATCACTAATTGTTTTTCTATTATAGGTGTGTTCTTGTCAATATATGCCTCATCAATTGTGTTGTCTTTAAAGTCATAAACATCGGGCAGCAAGCTGCGCGACTCCTTAAGCCATTGCTCAACAGTGCCTGTTTTCAGTTGCGCTACTTCGGCAGGGCGCATAGTTTTATAAATGGAAAGGCACTTTTCGTAGCCTATATCTTGTGTTTTTATTATTCCATCGTCCCATACGTGGTGCAGGTTTTGGGCCTTGCCCATGTAGTTTACTTTTATAGTATTGCCCCCTTTATCTTCAGGATATCCTACATGCAAAGGTTGGTGCATATCTTCTACCAGGTGTATTACTATTTCCAGATCGATTTTAATCTTATCGGCATCCAGGTTATCCTTATGTTCCAGTTCAGCAATTGTCTTATTCAGTTCATTCACAAGGTTTTCTTCGTGGTTGGCTTTGTATTCAGTGCCGGACTCATAGTCCACGTAATGCCATGGCTTCATATAGTCGTAACTATGATCGCGGCGCACTTCATCCATCCAGGTACTTGCGCCTTCTATGGGTGTATTGCCCAGGTAAGTATTCAGTTTCTCTTTTGTAGCGTTATCCAGGAAGTGGTAGGCCAGCTCACCTGCTATATCGTGCCCTGCTTTGCCCCAGGCATGTAAATGCGATGGCATTATTATTGTCATCCCAAGCAGCAATGTTATCTTTTTCATCGGGTATAGATATACGCTAAACTATGCGATAAAACAATATCCGCAAAATGGTAGAGTATCCCTGACAAATTAAAAGAGTTGCCCGATATACACCAGACAACTCTTCACTAAAATCTAAAAACATTACGGTGCCGTCGCAGTAACGGTTATAGGGCTTGTACTTACAGCATTGTAAACGGTCTTTCCTGTAGCAATGTCTTCATATGCCGATCCATCTGTAACCACATAGCCATAAGCGGCAAGGTAAATTGCAGACCCGCTGGTTATGCCTGCACCATAAAGATCTGATGCTGGTATAACAATACCCACTTTAGTAGCATTTGCAGGTATAGCCTTTGCATAAACTACAAGGTAATTAGCAGGCTGTCCACTTACGGCAGAACTATTATTTACAAAAAGAATCATTTCTCTTACCCTCGTATCGGCGGTAAAATTAATAATTACCGAATCGCCGGGAGCGCCAATAGCAGCATACGAAGCAACAGCTGTAGGCGAGAAATTAGGTATCGCTGATAGTTTTATATCTCTGTTCAGCGTATCGCTCAGGAATTGGAAGTTATTAGTCTTGGTACTGGCATAGCCTGGCGCAGAAGCAGACATGTTATAATCTCCCGTCTTAAGACTCCCAAAGTAATAATACCCTGTAGCATCAGGACTTATGGCAGTTCCGCCATCAAGTTGCAATTGTGCAGTAGTTAGGCTGGTAAGCACTTTACTGCCATACTGGTCATACATATCTACGTGGCCGCTAATGGCTCCGGTATAAGATGGCCCTGCCGGGCCTGCAGGGCCAGTAGAACCATCTTTACTGCACGAACTGGTAAATGTAATTGTCCCCAAGGCAATGATAAATAGCAAACTGTTTTTTTTCATAGTGTTCTGTTTTTATTGATGAATAGTAATAGGTTGGATATTAATAATGATCACTAGTTTAATCTAATACTCATTTTATATCTCAGGTCTCTTACGTTAGTAACTGCAAACTACAAGGTCATCCCAGTGAGCATGGGATGACCTAATTGAAAACTAAAGTTTTATAGAGTTTATTTTTGCTGTTGTTCTTCTTTGTTCTTTTTATGTTTGTCAATGAGGGCACCTGTACCCGCGCCTGCACCTGCACCTAAAAGGCCACCTACTATTGCACCTTCTCCCTTTTTGCCATCTATAAGAGCGCCACTTAATGCTCCGGCTCCGGCTCCTATCAATGCACCTTTTTCAGCGCCTGTCCAACCTTTTTTCTTTTTTGCTTCAGGCGCTGCTGCTGCATTGGTTGTACTGTAGTTGTTGGTTGTATAAGATGTGTTTGAGCTTGAATGACCTGTATAATGGTGGTGAACAGCACCGCCACTGGCTGGGACAGCAGCCATATTTACTTCATTGTTCGTTGCTGCCTGTGCATTTTGTTGGGCAGCGATTACAGCATTCATAGAATCAACTGTTTGTTGCTTGGCAATTACTGCCTGCATAGAATCAAGCGTTGCCTGCTGGCGTGCCGCAGCATCTTTTTCTGCATTATTACTGCACGATGCAAACAAAGCGGCCACTAAAACTAAGGGGAATATCTTTTTCATAGAATAAATTTTTATACAACTTTACTTATCACTACAAAAAATTGTGCCACTAAGGTGTTTACATCATAAAAACACCTGCTATTCACCAAATCATTATTTTTACAAAATGAATCTGCAGGCACCCGATAAGATATTAAATTATATAGGCGGCGATTTACAATCGCCCATAAATGGCAAGTTTATGGATAACATAAACCCCGCCACCGGATGGATATACAGCCAAACCCCCGATAGTGACTACGAAGATGTAGAAGAAGCCGTGGGTGCCGCAAAAGCTGCCTTCCCGCTATGGAGCACCACGCCTGCCGAAGAACGTTTCAAGATACTCAACCGCATTGCAGAACTTATAGACGAGAACCTGGATGCACTTGCACTTGCCGAAACCAACGATAATGGCAAGCCTTTATCGCTTAGCAAAAGAGTAGATATTCCACGGGCATCCAGCAACTTCAGGTTTTTTGCAACAGGCCTTCTGCACTTTAGTACAGAGAGCCACCATATGGAGGATAAGGCCATCAACTATACGCTACGCCAGCCCATAGGTGTAGTAGGTTGCATAAGCCCCTGGAACCTGCCACTATACCTGTTTACCTGGAAGATAGCACCTGCGCTTGCCGCAGGTAATTGTGTAATAGCCAAACCCAGCGAGGTGACCCCCATGACTGGCTACCTGCTGAGCATCATATGCCGGGAAGCAGGGCTGCCCGCAGGTGTACTCAACATAGTGCATGGTACCGGCCCCGGTTGTGGCAGCGCCATTGTACAACACCCTGATATAAAGGCCATATCTTTTACCGGCAGTACCCGCGCAGGACGCGATATAGCCGCTATAGCTGCCCCGATGTTCAAAAAAATATCACTGGAGTTGGGCGGCAAAAACCCTAACATCATCTTCGCTGATTGCGACTGGGACAAGATGATGCGCATCACACTGCAAAGCAGTTTTACCAACCAGGGGCAGATATGCCTATGCGGTAGCCGCATACTGGTGGAAGAAAGTATTTATGAGAAATTCAAACACGAATTTATAGCACGTGCCAAAAAACTTACTGTAGGCGATCCACTGCTGGACGATAGCCGACAGGGTGCCATTGTAAGCAAGATGCACTATGAAAAGGTGTTGAGCTGTATAGACCTGGCAAAGCAGGAAGGCGGCACATTACTACTGGGTGGTAAGGCAGTAAACGTACCCGGCCGTTGCGAAAATGGACTATTTATTGAACCTACTATTTTTGAAGGCCTGGGTGCTGAGTGCCGTACCAACATGGAAGAAATATTTGGCCCCGTTGTTACCCTGCAATCTTTTAAAACCGAAGATGAAGCCATGCAACTGGCCAACACCAGCGACTACGGCCTCTCTGCAACTATATGGACGCAAGATGTGAGCCGCGCCAACCGTGTGGCCATGAAGGTACATAGCGGTATCATCTGGGTTAACTGCTGGCTGCTGCGCGATCTGCGTACTCCCTTTGGTGGGTTTAAGAACAGTGGTGTAGGCCGTGAAGGCGGGTGGGACGCTATGCGTTTCTTTACCGAGCCCAAGAACGTGTGTATAGAACTATAAAAGACGTTGTAAGTCAATACACAAGTATATTTATACAAAGAGCCGCCACACCTTTACGGGTGTGGCGGCTCCCTTACTTTACTTCCTTACCTATCCATTCTTCCCGCAACAATCCTGTAATAACAATATCTTCAAGCCGGCCATTATAAAGTGTACTTTGGCGCAGCACACCTTCAGTTTTGCAATGCAGCCGCTCCGCCACACGTGCGCTGCGCTTGTTTGTGGGTATAAAGTGTATCTCTATCTTGTTCAGTTGCACTTGCTTAAATAAGAAATCAATAAAACGGATAAGACATTGAAATAGAAGCCCCTTGCCTTCATAGTCTTTAGCTATCCAGTAGCCAATATTGGCCTTTTTTGTCTGGTGGTCCCACTTGTGCATACCTATCGATCCTATCACCTGCCGTTCATGAAATATACCCAGCGCCATGCCCTCCTGGTTATTTTGTTCCTGTATGCTTTGTTGTATAAAAAGCAGGCTGTGCTCTGGCTTCGTAGTCTTATCCACCCAGTTGAGCCATACTCTCAGGTGGGCACGGTTCTGGTCCACCGCACTGAATAGTAGCGGGGCATCTTCTGCGCTATAAGAACGCAGGAGTACATTGTCGCCTACAAGTATAGATACCACTGGGTGGTGAATTTAAGGAAAGATGCCCAAATTTCTAAAACCCGCAAAAGTATTTAGTTCCCTATTTAGCTTTGATACAGTTTTTTTAAACTATAGTAACAAATTCGGCTACCTATCAATGCTCTACAAACTTTGTGGTCAATGCAATCATCTCGGGCATGTTATCCTTCGTTTAAATATATGCAAACCTTATTTTTAAATACCAAAGAGGTCTTGCAACTATAATAAATCCATGTATCAATTATAGCTTTTCCTTGAGGATAACTATCATCATCGTCGGGCCGCCCAATACTGAACAGGCACATATCTTCTGTCATTCCAACCCAAACTTGATGTTTTTCTATCCTTCTCCAAGTAGCAAGGCCATGCTGCTTAATGATTTTTTGCTTCTTTGCCAGCAAAAAGGCCTTGTACAAACTGTCATTTTGAGCGTGGCCTTCCGCCATTTCTTTTGACTTTTTTATTTCATCTGCTTTATTTAATGAATCTACCCGTTGTGTGCGCTCGTCCATAGGTGGTGCAAAACTCCACCTTATTTTGGAAGTGGACGCATCATCCTGAGCATACAAATTGACACTTATCAAGGAGAATATAGCTATAAAAAAATATTTCATTTTTGCTTTTAATAAGGTTGAAATAAAGTTCGCAAATTTATCTCGCAAACAAAAAGCATACATACCTCTATTCACATTATTTATCGTAAAAATGCAATGATCTCTATCACCAACTAAATCCCACTAACAAACCTTAACTTAGGCTATGGAAAGTATATATAGAACCATACGCCAGCTCATAGCCGATAAAGACTTTGATTCTTTAGCAAAGCTCGACGTTCAGAAGCCTGAAAAATTTAATTGGGTAAAAGAGGTTTTTGAAGGCATACACGTAAAAGATACCCCGTCAGCCACCGCATTGCTCTGGACAGATGGTGCCGAAGTACGTAAATACGCCTTCCAGGAAACCATACAATTATGCAACCGCTTACTTAATTTTCTGCGCAACAAAGGTGTAGCCAGTAACGATGTTATACTCACCCAAATGGCATTGCAGCCCATCAACTGGCTGGCTATACTGGCCACTATAAAGGGAGGATACCGTATGATACCCGCTGCTACCATACTCGGCGTGCAGGATATTGTATATCGTTTTGGCAAATTAATGCCTAAAGTAGTTATTGCCGATAATGACAATGCGCCCAAAATAGAAGAGGCAGAAGAACTATCCGGCAACAGGGTAGCTATTAAGATCATAGCTGAAGGTACCCGGCCAGGATGGTATTCACTCGCTGATCTACAGCAGGAAAGCGATGATGCTTATTGTGCTGATACCCGAGCAGATGATCCTTTGTTTTTATTCTTTACATCGGGCACAACAGGCATGCCCAAAGTAGTGATACATACCCACCTCAGTTATCCCTATGGGCATCTCACTACTGCATCGTGGATAGGTTTGCAACAGGGCGATGTGCATTATAATATATCGCAGCCCGGTTGGGCCAAATTTGCATGGAGTAGTTTCTTCGCCCCGTGGAGTATTGGCGCCACTATATTTGCCTATCACCAGCCTGGCCGCTTCAATGCTAAAGATACTTTGGCGCAGATAGAAAAACACAAAGTAACTACCTTCTGTGCACCACCTACTGTATTGCGCATGTTGATACTTGAAGACCTGGGTGCCTACAAGTTTAGCTTCAGGGAATGTGTTGCTGCCGGCGAGCCTTTGAACCCTGAAATTATAGAACAGTGGCGGCATGGTACAGGGATGCTGATACGCGATGGGTTTGGCCAAACTGAAACCACTTGTGTAGTAGGCAACTTGCCGGACAATAAAGTGAAATTCGGATCAATGGGCAAAGCCCTCTTTGAATATGAAGTAGTGATAGCTGACGAAGACGGCAACATTAAAGAAGATAGTGAAGAAGGTAACATCTGCATCAAAATGGATACCGGAAAACCCAATGGTGTTTTTCACGATTATTTTGGCGATCTTGATAAAAAGAGTACTGTCTTTAAACACGGGCTTTACTATACCGGTGATAAAGCCTATCGCGATGAGGATGGTTACATCTGGTTCGTAGGCCGTGACGATGATGTGATCAAATCCTCAGACTATCGTGTAGGGCCGTTTGAGGTAGAAAGTGTATTGCTGGAACATGAAACGGTGCAAGAATCGGCGGTGGTGGGTAGCCCACATGCTATGAAGGGGTTTGAGGTAAAAGCGTTTGTAGTGCTCAACAAAGGCTATACTGCTACCACAGACCTGGCTAACGAGCTATTTGGTTTTGCACGTAAAAACCTGGCACCTTACAAAATGCCCCACATTATTGAGTTTGTAACAGAGCTACCAAAAACTATAAGCGGCAAAATAAGAAGAGTGGAACTACGTGCACAAGAAGCCCAAAACAAAGCGAAGGGTATAAGGCCAGCGCATGAGTATGCTTATATAAAGTAATTATAAAAGCTGCTGCGGGTAGTTACTTACAATATTCATAATACTTAGCGCTTCCTGCCTGCGTGTAAGTACAAAAGTGTCGTCTATAAACAACGATGTAAATACCTCGTAGTGCGGCAAGAATTGCATTTTAAATGTAGCATCTTCAAAAATGAACTGAAGATATTCTTCTTCTTTTTTCGCAATCAGCAATTCAAGATAAGAGCTGATGTGTCGCTTCATCAGCGCCCATAAAGCAGTATCATAAAGATATTTATTGTCCATTACTGCGGCCTCGTCTATCTTATCGTTCCAGGCAAACACAGTAGCTATAATGTTATACCCTGTCTTTACCCTTAGTATTTCTGCCGCATCTATTTCTTCATCCAAACCTAGCAATTTACTATCCAGCACGCCTTCCGCTTCCATGGCATATTGCAACGCCAGTTTACGGTTTTCACCTTTCCGCAGCAGGTCATACGCTTTTGCCAAAACATCAGGTTCTTCTTCCTCCTCACCCATCTGCTTGTCACTGTCCTCCGCATGTGTAAACAAGAGTTCTATAAAACCACGATTATCAAAATCTTCAATAATGGCCATCTCGATAGCAGCCTCTAGGTATTCTGTCAGGTAATTATTATTCAACAACATATAATCATGCGCCGGGAAGCTGTAATCTTCCTGCCTTATGCCTCTGCCAATATGTTGTTCGGGTACGGTCTTACCCAAATGCTCAGGCAGCATACTATTGCGTACAACCACAAATTCGTGCGGATGCCCCGGCTCCCAATCCTCTGATAGATATTCACGTATCAGGTCATAAATATGATCGGTACGACTTTGATCCACCAAATGCTGGTACCAGTCGCCATTCTTGTAGGCCATGTATTAAAGTATTTGGGCAATGTAACGAAATGCACGTGGCATTAAAAGAAACGCAAATCAATAAAGAATTTAAAGGGACTGTATAGAAATTAACCAACCTCTTCAATTATTGATTTGATATCGTTTATCAATGAAGGCAAATGACTTTCTCTTATATTCCATAATATCTTAGTGTCAATGGCCCATATAGTCATGTACAATCCGATTACGAAACCCTCTAATCCTGTGCCAATCAACAGAAATATACTTATCTTTTATTTCGTCAGGCAAGCGGTTTGCTGCTTCTCCAATTATTTCAAAATTACGAACGACCGCATCAATAGTTTTGTCATCGCCTCAAATACTTCTAAGGACAAGCCATTGGTATAACCGATAATTTTATTGGCACTTGATAAAATATCGCTTAATAGTAGTTGGGGATTACGTTTAGACATAAATAATTTCGGGCTGTATCAGTTTCAGATAGGCAGGCTTTATCCCATTCTTTGATACCAGGTCAATCTTCCTTTTAAATAGGTCTTCAAGCTCATTTGCCAGGTCAATAAATTCTATTCCTATTGGCTGACTGAAATCAACTACAATATCAATGTCACTATCAATTGTAAAATCATTTCTTACAATTGACCCAAATAAACCTATAGAACTAACATGGTATTTTGATGCCAGTTCTGGTTTTATTTGTTGTAGCTTTTGCTGTATAGCAGCTAACATCTCCATTATGTAAAGATAAACATTTCATCATCTAAACATGATCACATAATTTTCTTAGTCTAAAGTGAACTTGATCATGGTCCGGTCCTCACTTCACAAATATTGATTTGAGAGAATGACTTCACATTTTTCTTTCACATTCCCTTTAATTTATAATGGTTAAATTTGAAACGAGTAGCTATTTAAATTAAATGAATGATTAGAACCCTCTCCGTTGCATTTATATTAACCATGTTCTCAATTCTATTGGGGATTGATCTGTATGCCCAAGATAGTTTACGGAATGCAGCCCATATGGCGTTGGATGCGCACGATTACGACCAGGCAGTACGTTTGTACAAACCTATCTATGATACTGCTCCCACCCTTGTTTATAGTGAATACCTGGATGCCCTGATAGGCAAAAAGGATTTCAAAACCGCTGAACGCACGGTAAACCGCCAGGCAGACAGCAGACAGGTATCACCACTCACTTTTATAGATCTTGGCCATGTGTATGATGTTGCCGGCAAAGAAAAAAAAGCTGCAGAGCAATACCAGAAAGCAATACAGTTTGTAAACGGTGACGACATACTTACCCAGCAGATGGCAAACAAATTCAGCGCCATTGGGAGAGATATGTATGCCATACAAGTGCTGGAAAGAGCAAGACAAATATTGGGTAGTGGCTATCTCTACAACGCTCAACTGGCAAAACTATATGCCAAAACAGGCGACATGGATAAGGTGGTGACCGTATTGCTGGATGGTGGTGCCGGCGTTTATACCAACCCTGATGCTACCAAAACAACATTGCTTGAAGTACTGGGCGCTGACCAGGAAAAAATGCAACTGGTTATAAAAGCGCTTTTAAAGCGCATAAATGCCCAGCCGGAAAACAACTATTATATAGACTTACTCACATGGCTTTATACCCAGAAAAACGACTGGGATGGTGCATTGTTGCAAATAGAAGCCTTAGACCTGCGCAATAAAGAAAGCGGCCAGCGCCTCATAGATTTTGCACGCATGGCCATGCACGAGAAACAATATGACATCGCCATAAAGACTTACCAGGAAGTGATGGATAAAGGCAGCGACCAGCCTGTTTACACTATAGCAGCCAGCGATAAGCTCAGTGCTGAATTTGTGCAACTGCAAAATAACCCGGCTTATACCTCTCAAAACGTAACGACACTTGAGGTGGAATATGATACATTTCTCAACCGCTACCCTGCTTATTACAATACAGCAACTGCACGCGAATATGCTACCCTCGCCGGGCAATATGGTAACGACCCGCAAACAGGTATAGCTATTTTGCAACGGATAATTGACGAGCCCAATACGCCCCGCGATTTTGCAGGCAATTGTAAACTGCAAATGGGTGATTATTATGTTCTTACTGGGCGTATATGGGAAGCATCCCTGCTCTACAGCCAGGTAGATAAGGACTTTAAGAACGATGCCCTGGGGGAGGATGCAAGGTTTCGCAATGCCAAATTGAGCTACTACCGCGGAGATTTCCCGTATGCGCAGGAACAACTGTCTGTACTTAAGGCCAGCACGTCAGAACTGATTGCCAACGACGCCCTTTATCTTTCCGTGCTTATTACCGAAAACACAGCTAAAGACAGTATCAACATACCTTTTGAACGCTTTGCCTATGCCGATCTCCTGTTATTCCAAAACAAGGATAAGGAAGCCGAAACGCTACTAGACAGCATAACTACCGCATACTCCAAGCATCCGCTCAATGACGATATCCTAATGCTGCGTGCAAAAATAGCCGACAAGCACCGTGACTATAACCGCGAGCTCGACTACCTGAAGATCATCTATGAAAAATATGGAAAAGATGTGTTAGGCGATGATGCAGTTTATAAAACCGCACTTATCTATGATAAGAACCTGAACAAACCTGAACTGGCAAAAAGTTTCTACGAAAAGCTGATCATCGATTATCCCGGCAGCACATTCGTTCAGGCCGCCCGTAAGCGCCTGTCCGACCTCAACAATCCTGCTTTGCCTTAATAAACGCAAGAATATTTCTCTATATTAGGCCGTTGCAATGAAAAAATGGCCCTTACATAATGCATGGTTCTGGGAGTCTGCTCCCTTTTTCCGGGTACTGCTGCCGATAGTTGCAGGTATTGTTTGCTATGCAGGTTTGCAGCAGCATATCCCAGTGCAGTACATATTGGCAGTAGCATTTATCTCGTTTGCAGCACTTGTATATACTTTATTCAGCAAGGCGCCAGTTGTTCATACTGTATCCTTTGTCGCCTTCAACATAGCTGTTATAGCCGGCATATACTCTATTTGCTGGTTCAGCGATGCACGAAACATTACAAATCCAATTGGTACAGATACCACAGGCAACACCCTGGTGCGTGTTGCATCGCCCATAGTGGTAAAAGAAAAAACAACCAGGCTCATAGTACAGGCAATTGCCTCCATAACTAACAAGCAGGTAAGCACAACTACAGGCAGTGCATACATCTATACTTACAACAGCGATGCCCCTGTGCTCAACCAGGGCGATACCCTGCTGATTCCCAATCACTGGCAGCCCATTACAAACCGTGGCAATCCTTTTGAGTATGATTATGCTGCATACTGCGCACGCAATAACTTGTACTATCGCCAATTTCTGGGTGCCGATGATGTGCAGGTATATGGCCACACTACCACTACCCCAGGCATTATAGCTCAGTCCCATAATTGGTGCATGCAGCAATTGGCCAAATACATACCCGATGCCGAGATCTGTGGGCTTATGCAAGCCATGCTTCTGGGTGACGAAACAAACCTTGACGATAACCTGCGGCAGGCATGGGCACAAACAGGCATCATGCATTTTATTGCTATTTCCGGCGGCAATATCACCATGTTTTTCTTCATTATTGCAGCTTTGCTTTCCTGGCTGCGCCACCGTAAACATTTGTGGGTAAAATACATAGCTGCGTTGCCACTGGTTTGGCTGTACGTTGCTATTGCAGGTGCTCCGCCATCTGCAGTAAGGGCAGCTATCATGTTCAGCATTGTAGCCATATCCCTGGTCTTGCAGAAAAACAATAATAACCTCAATACCCTTTTTGCCACAGCAGTATTGCTGTTGGTAGCACAGCCCATGTGGCTCTATTCCGCAGGCTTTCAATTATCGTTCGTAGCCATACTTTCACTCATCTTATTTTATGGGCGGCTGTACGCATTATATACTCCCCAATCGTGGCTGTTAAGAAAGCTATGGCAAACCCTTACCGGCAGCCTCGCGGTCGAAATCCTGGTTGCGCCACTCATCATCCGGTACTTCTATTTATTTCCACTTCCTTTCCTCATCAGCAACTTGCTTGCTTTCCTATTCATGAATATAGTGCTGGCTTTAGGTATGGCTATTCTTGCCTTTGTATTTTTACCAATAGTGGCCACTGCCGCAGGTTGGCTTGTAGTTTGGCTCACAACCGGGTTCAACAATATTATTTACAGCATGCAAAACCTCAACCCGCTTTCCTTCAACTACTTATATCTTTCTGGTTGGGAGTTAGTGGGCGTATATATTATCATAACAGGTCTTGCTCTGTTCGTACTGCGACAGCAAAAGCCGGGGCTGTTCCTCTCATTATCTGGCAGTTGTGCATTGCTTATCCTTTTGTGTGCCGATGAATATACGGCACTGCAACAGCAGCGCTTTGTTGCATACAATATGGGCGATGTCAACCAAATGGAGCTCACCAACGGAAAGTCTGTACAGGTCATCAACACCGATATTCACACCTTATCTGTCGAAAAAGACCACACCCTTAAACCTGCACATGCTGCATGGCGTGCATGGCAGGTGCAGCCAACACAGCCCCCAAGGAATATTTTTTTAGTCAATGGCAAGTCTATCCTGCTATTGGATAAACCTATTTCTACTGGCAATTTCTCTGTAGATTATTTAGTAGTAAACCTGCCACCCGGCAAAGTGCACCCCGCCACTCTTATGCAAGTATTCCATCCCCATGTATTGATATTTGGCAGTAACTATAGTACAAAACAAGCCGCAAAATGGCTGCTGGAGTGTCAAACCCTACATATTCCCGCGTGGCATACAGGCACACAGGGTGCATTTGTATTGGGATCATAACTCAATACAGCCTGCTGCCATTTTATTTATCATCCTTCCGTACCTTTGCACCTTCAAAAAACTTCTCATGGATAGTACCATCAAGTCTGCACTCATCTCTGTTTTCTATAAAGACGGGCTGGAGCCCATAGTACGTAAGTTGCACCATCTGGGTGTTGCGCTGTACTCCACCGGCGGCACACAGACATTCATTCAGCAATTGGGCATACCCTGCACACCTGTTGAAGAAGTTACCGGGTATCCATCCATTTTGGGCGGTCGTGTCAAAACATTACACCCCAAGGTATTTGGTGGCATTCTTGCCCGTCGTGGCCATGCTGAAGATGAGCAGCACACTGCTGAGTACGAAATTCCACTACTTGACCTGGTAATTGTTGATCTCTATCCTTTCGAGGAAACGGTAAAAAGTACTACCGATGAAAAAACAATTATTGAGAAGATAGATATAGGCGGCGTATCCCTAATACGTGCTGCCGGCAAAAACTATAAAGATGTCTGCATTGTAGCATCACGCAATCAGTACAGCCACTTGCTGCAGATTTTAGAAGAAGGTAACGGCACTACAACCTTACACCAGCGTCGCGACTTTGCGGCAGCGGCATTTACAGAGTGTGCGCATTACGATGTTGCCATTGCTTCTTACTTCAACCGTTCGGCCGATACCGATAATTTCCAGTTATCGTTTGGCAACAAACAGTCTTTACGCTATGGAGAAAATCCACACCAGCAGGCTGCATTTTATGGCGACCTGGATAACCTTTTCGAAAAACTGAACGGCAAAGAACTTTCATACAACAACCTGGTAGATGTTGATGCTGCCTGCCAGATCATCACCGAATTTACCAAGCCTGTTTTTGCAATCATCAAGCACACCAACGTATGTGGCATTGCCCAACGCGAAAACGTAACTGCGGCGTGGGATGCAGCTTTGCTTTGCGATCCTGAAAGCGCATTTGGTGGTGTACTCATTACCAACCAAACCATTAATGCAGAAGTAGCAGCTAAAATAAATGAATTGTTCTTCGAGATCCTTATAGCTCCTGCTTTTGATGAGAATGCATTGGCCATATTAAAGGGTAAAAAGAATAGGATTCTGTTGCTGCAAAAACAACCGTTGCATACCGTAAAAGAATACAAACGTATCCTCAACGGCATACTGGTACAAGATGCAGATCATATCAACTTTACAGAGTGGATAGAGGCTGGTGCACAAAGCACTACTGAAGCACAAAAAGAAGATCTCTTGTTTGCAAACATTGTGTGCAAACACCTCAAGTCAAACGCCATTGCACTCATAAAAGACAAGCAACTGGTAGGCAAGGGGTGCGGGCAAACCAGCCGTGTAGATGCCCTGCGACAGGCTATTGACAAAGGCAAGCATTTTGGCTTCTCCTTGCAAGGCGCAGTAATGGCGTCCGATGCGTTCTTCCCATTCAATGACTGTGTACAAATGGCGCATGAGGCCGGTATCACAGCTGTTATACAACCCGGTGGCTCGGTTCGCGATGCAGACAGCATACAATACTGCAAAGACCATGGCATGGCTATGGTAATGACACAAGCCAGGCATTTTAAACATTAATTTCCTGTTGTTTGATCGGCTATGAGAACCGGCTAAGCTACAAGCATATAACAAAGAAAACAGGCTGCCTCAGATGAGACAGCCTGTTTTCTTTTTACCTAACACTTATAATATTAGCTGCAACCTGTAGTTGTGCCGCAGTTAGGGCACATATAGCAGGTACCATTTCTCAAGGTTATATTACCACAGCTTCTGCACACTGGCGCATCGGCGCTTGTACCCATCAGCTTTTTAATTTCAGCAGTATTTTGTCCTGCAGCAGGCGATGCTACTGTTTGTTTTTGTGGCGCTACAGACTTCACCGCTTTAAGTGTTGCTTGTGCTGGCGCAATAACACGCACTTGCGATAGTTCTTGTTGGGTCTCTGTTTCTTCTGTCGGCTGTATCCTGCTCGGATCTTGTACATGTACCAGGTCAGAGCGGTCCAGGTATTCATAGCCCAGCAACCTGAATATATAGTCAAGTACCGAAGTAGCTGTTTTAATGTTGGGGTGTTCTACAATACCTGCTGGCTCAAAACGTGTAAAGATGAACTTGTCCACATATTCTTCCAGCGGCACACCATATTGCAGGCCCACAGATATTGCTATAGCAAAACTGTTCAGCAAGCTGCGCATCGTAGCGCCCTCTTTACTCATGTCTATGAATATTTCACCAAGCGTACCATCACCATATTCACCCGTACGCAGGAATAGTGCCTGGCCACCTACTTTACCCTTAAAGGTATAACCACGGCGTTTCGCTGGCAATTGCTTTCTTTCTACTATACGGCTCAGTTCACGCTTCAGCTGGGTATCGGGGCTATCCTGTACACGTTTGTTCACTTCTTCCAGCAGCTCCATTGCGGTCAGTTTGCTCAGGTCCACTATCTGGCTTGCAGTTTCTGCAACCGGCTTTTCTTCTTCTGTAGTTTCAGCTTTCTTTTTCTTATCACTCTTGTTGCTCAGTGGCTGGCTCAGTTTACTTCCGTCGCGGTACAGCGCGCAAGCCTTCAGGCCCAGCTGCCAGCTCAGGTAGTAGCAGTCTTTTATTTCTTCTACAGTTGCTTCATTAGGCAGGTTAATGGTCTTGGATATAGCGCCACTAAGGAATGGCTGCACTGCACCCATCATACGTATGTGGCCGTGTGCATGTATAAAGCGTTCGCCTTTCTTACCGCACTTGTTGGCACAGTCAAATACCGGCAAGTGCTGGTTTTTAAGGTAAGGAGCACCTTCTACTGTCATAGTACCACATGCATAGTCGTTTGCTGCGTCTATTTCGTCATCCGTAAAGCCCAGTTCGTTCAGCAGGCTAAAGTCTGGTGCAAAGTATTGCTCTGCTTTAAAGCCCAGGCGTTGCAGGCACTCTTCTCCAAGTGTATATACATTAAATACAAAACCAGCTTCAAATGCACTTTCCACTGCTGTATCCAGCTTCTTCAGCTCTTCAGCTATAAAGCCTTTTTCGCTCAGCGTTTGGTGGTTGATGAATGGTGCGCCTGCAAATGTGCCGTGGCCCTTTGCATACTTCACTATAGCATCAATTTCTTCTTCGCTGTATTTAAGGTTCTTTAACGCCGCAGGTATGCTCTGGTTAATGATCTTAAAATATCCGCCACCTGAAAGTTTTTTGAATTTCACCAATGCAAAGTCCGGTTCCACGCCTGTAGTGTCACAGTCCATTACCAGGCCAATTGTGCCTGTGGGTGCCAGTACAGTAGCCTGTGCATTACGGTAGCCATGCAACTCACCCAGTTGCACTGCATCATCCCATGCTTTAGTAGCAGCGGTAAGCAGGTAGTCGGGGCAGTATTTGGCGTTGATGCCCAGTGGTTTTATTTCTATGCCTTCATACGCTTCAGCAGCATCATAAGCCGCTGCGCGGTGGTTGCGCATTACACGTAGCATGTGTTCTCTGTTCTCTTTAAAACGTGGGAAGGTACCCAGTGCCGCAGCCATTTCAGCCGATGTCTTATAAGCAACACCATTCATAATAGCTGTGATGGCTCCTGCTATAGCACGACCTTCATCGCTGTCATAAGGTATGCCGCTCACCATCAGCATGCTGCCCAGGTTAGCATAACCAAGGCCAAGTGTGCGGTAGTCATAGCTTAATTGTGCCACTTCAGGAGAAGGGAATTGAGCCATCAATACGCTTATTTCAAGCACCATGGTCCACAAACGCACCATGTACTCAAAGCCTGCTACATCAAAAGAGTTATCCGATTCGTTAAAGAAGCGGCGTAGGTTCAATGAGGCCAGGTTGCAGGCAGTGTTATCCAAAAACATGTATTCAGAACATGGGTTGGATGCACGTATAGCGCCACCTTCGGGGCAAGTATGCCATTCGTTTATGGTATCATTATATTGTGTACCTGGGTCAGCACAGCGCCATGCAGCGTAAGATATTTTTTCAAACAGTTCCTTTGCAGGTATTTTTTGCATCACCTTGCCCGTAGAGCGGGCGGTCATTTCCCAGTCTTCATTATTCGTCAGGCGTCGGAAAAATTCATTAGGTATGCGTACAGAGTTATTAGAGTTCTGACCCGAAACTGTTTTATAAGCTTCTCCTTCATAGTCCGATGCGTATCCGGCAGCTATCAAGGCAGCCACTTTCTTTTCTTCTTCTACTTTCCAGTCTATAAAATTTACTACTTCAGGGTGATCCAGATCAAGGCACACCATTTTAGCAGCTCTACGGGTAGTACCACCGCTTTTTATAGCGCCCGCAGCACGGTCTCCTATTTTCAAAAAGCTCATCAAACCGCTTGATGTACCACCACCACTCAACTTTTCACCTTCAGCACGTATATTACTATAGTTG
>Ga0206982_1066_pt1 | contig 36161 bp, 34 predicted proteins | sample Alteio_BWMinCont_18_FD_153493 | JGI IMG/M metagenome (GOLD analysis project Ga0206982, IMG submission 153493) | Enriched cells from forest soil in Barre Woods Harvard Forest LTER site, Petersham, Massachusetts, United States -... | ecosystem: Environmental > Terrestrial > Soil > Temperate forest >... | reverse complement strand
ATTTTTATCAGGAATTTTAGTGAGGAAATACCATTCATACCCGCTGAAACCCACGACGGTTGCGCCACCTGCAAGCAGGATGGTTCCGATGGCTTTTTTCCTTTTCATTTTATTGAACGCCTTTTTTATCAACGGCCAGTACCGTTCTTGCACCCAGTTCCCGTGCCACGCGCATAACCGCTACAACATCATCGATTGGAACTGTTTTATCTGCATTTATGACGATGGACGGCTGGTCCGTTTCCTTGGCTAAGAACGGTTGGAGCTGGGCTTTAAGTTCCGCAAGACTAACTTTCGTGGTGCCCACAAAGTATTGCTGGTTTGCATCAATTGAGACCACTACAGTTTGTTTTGACCTGGTATCACTTTTTGATTTGGGTTGCGAAAGTTTTATAACATTCGGGTTGGCCAGGGTTGAAACGATCAGGAAAAATAATAATAGGATGAATAGGATATCATTCAGTGGTCCGGTGTGGACCTCGCCTTCATCCCTATGTTTGTTACGTAAATTCAACTTTATAATGTTTAGTGTGAGAGTGTGAGAGTATGAGAGTGAGAGTTGCATTTTCATACTCTCACACTCTCACACTCTCACACTTGTATCTATCTCGTCGGTTCCTGCAGGATGTCAATAAACTCCGCACTGGCTACTTCCATTTTATTCGTCGTTTTATCTATCTGTGAATTCACGTACCGGTACATGATATAAGCAATGATACCGATGATCAAACCGCCAGCAGAAGAAATCATTTTTACATATATACCGCCGGCAATATTTGAAATACTATATTCCCCTGTGGAGGCAATATTGTAGAACAACTGGAACATCCCGATAATTGTACCCAAAAAACCAAATAAAGGCGCGATATACCCGATTACAGATAATATGGAAACGTTTTTTTCCATTTTATATAATTCCAGTCTGCCCACATTCTCCATACTTTTTTCTATCGCGTCAATGGGTTTGCCAATACGCTGAATACCCTTATCAATCATACGGGCGATTGAATTATTGGTGTTTTTAGCCAGGCTTCTTGCTGCTGTCACATTATTATTTACAATATGGTCCCTGATTATATTCATAAAATTCTCGTCCGTCCTGGAAGCTTTATTAATAGCCATAACTCGTTCAATAAATACGAATATGGCCGTCACCAGTAATAATGCCAACGGAATCATCAGGGGACCACCTCTTTCCAGGATATCCCATAGATTTTGTTTTCCCGGTGCTGGAATGATGCCGGCTCTTGCCAGACTGTCTCTGATTTTAGAAGAATCAATGATTACCTGCAGGAAGAATAAATTCATTCGTAACCTTGGTTTAATTGGAGTAAAAATAAGCTTTCAGCCGTTAACTAACGTATTGGAGTGTTTTGTATTATTTAACGAAAAGCCAATTTTAAGCTTAAAGCCAAAAGCCTAAAGCCTAAAACTAATGTTGGAATTTGAAAATGAAATAATTTTCAATCCGATCACCAGGATGAAATTTCAACGATCTAAAAAGAAGTTTTAGGCTTTAGGCTTTAGGCATTAAGCTTTAAGCTTTTTCCTGTTTCATCATCATAGCCTGAATCTGTTTCATTGTTTTATTCATACCATCACTGCTGCCATCAAGAAAAATCACATTCCCCTTTCCGAATTCTGCAAAGTTTTTAATGGCTTCCGTCCACATGCTGAACAGAATCACATTCGTGTCCAGATTGGCTTTCTTCATTTGTTCTGCTGCTTCAGTCATTCCTCTTGCCACTTCTTCCCTGAATAGTGCTACGCCCTGACCGCGTAAACGGGCGGCTTCCTTTTCAGCTTCAGCCGAAATCTTAATGGCATTTCCTTCTGCTTCTGCAGCTTTTGTTTTTGTAATCAGCAAAGCTTGTCCTTCGTTTTCAGCAGCGGCTTTTAAATTATTACTGGCAACAACTCTGCTCATGGAATCAATGATCGCCTGGTCAAAAGTAATATCATTGATCTGCAGATCCAGCAAATGATATCCCCACTCTTCCAGTGAATGATCAATCTGATCCTTTACATATTCCACGATATCGCGGCGAAGGCCAAGGATCTCAGCCTGCTTTTTAGTTGCAACAAATGCGCGTATACTTCCTTCGATGGTTCTTGTCAGCGCCTGCATCAGGTCACGTTCTGCAATGAATTTAAATGCAACTTTTTTTATTGTTTCCTCATCAGAATTCTGCACAGCATACAGCAACATGCTCTTGAAATAAACATTGGCCTGATCAGTGGTTACAGCCTGGAATTCCAGTTCCACTGACCGGTTCTGTATACTGATGCGTTTCTGGATCTGTTCCAGAAATGGTATTTTGAAATTAAGCCCCGGCTGAAGAATCCTTCTATATTTTCCAAACATCGTAATAACGTCAATATAACCCTGGCTCACTGTAACCAATCCGCTAAAAATAAAAAAAGCTATAGGTAGAATCCACCAGAATTGAATCAGATTTTCCATATTTCAATCAATAGTTTTTCCCTTTACAGGATCAAATGTATGGGTGAATGTACTCATTTTTGGAGACTGAAAAATGGAAATTCCCGCTTCGTTGTTTTATGTTTTATCTTTGAAAGCATGGCTGATTTACTGGATGTTTTAATCATTGGTGGCGGGCCAATCGGCCTGGCCTGCGGACTGGAAGCGAAGAAGGGGGGATTGAGCTATCTGATACTTGAAAAAGGAGTTCTCGTTAATTCTCTGTACCACTACCCTTCCAACATGACTTTTTTTTCAACTTCGGAAAGAATTGAAATAGGCGGTATCCCTTTTGTCAGCAATAATGTGAAACCAACACGCCCGGAAGCCCTGGAGTATTATCGACGCATTGCTGTTTCGCAGCATCTCAATATTCATTTGCAGGAACCAGTGATTGAAGTAGTGAAATCCAATGAAAATTATAAGGTCTCAACTCCTCTGTCGGTATATCTGACAAAAAACCTGATTGTTGCAACAGGCTTTTATGATATCCCTAATCTATTGCATGTTCCGGGCGAAGACTTACTCAAAGTGAGGCATTATTATAAAGAACCTCATTTTTATGCCATGCAAAAACTCCTGGTAGTTGGTGCTAATAATTCAGCTGTAGATGCGGCGTTGGAAAGTTTCCGTAAGGGTGCACAGGTTACCATGATAATCAAAGGACCTGAAATAGGAAAACGCGTGAAATACTGGGTAAGACCGGATATAATAAACCGAATCGAAGAAGGTTCTATCAAAGCATATTTTAATTCACGTTTACTGGCAATCCGCGCAAAAGAAGTGGATATTCAAACACCTGACGGCATTGGTACTATTCCTAATGATTATGTATTGCTGATGACAGGCTATCAGCCTAATTTTTCATTTCTTGAGAAATTGGGTATTGAATTGTCGAACGACGAGAAACGCTATCCGAGTTACAATAAGGATACTATGGAAAGCAACCAGAAAAATATCTACCTGGCCGGAGTGGTTTGCGGAGGAATGGATACGCATATCTGGTTTATTGAAAATTCGCGCGTTCATGCAAGCCAGATCATTCTTGATATTCTTGCAAAGAAAAAAGCAGCTTAAGAATTTTCTTCCCAGATCTGGCTGAGATGAATGATTGTCTCCAGGCTTTTCTCCATGTCCTGAACGCAAACATATTCGTGTTTACCATGGAAAGCCATTTCTCCTGTAAATATATTCGGACATGGCATTCCCATAAATGATAACCTGGATCCATCGGTGCCTCCTCTCGCAGCAGATTCTCTAATTTCTATACCTGCACGACGAATAGCTTCTCTTGCATATTCCGAAACCTGCGGATGATTCATCAGCATTTCTTTCATATTACGATATTGCTTTTTTACTTCGTATTCAAATCGTCCTTCAGGAAATAAGCGCATAACAAATTCAGCCTTGTCCTTAAGGTATTCTTCATAAGCCTGTAATTTGGCAGTATTGAAATCCCTTATAATGAATTCCACCAGCATTTTCTCTGGACTGCCTTCCATTTTTATTGGATGAACAAATCCATAACGACCTTCTGTTGTTTCCGGAGAAAATTCATCCTTTGGCAGTTCCCTTATAAAGGCAGAAGCCATTTTAATTGCATTTACGAGTTTATCCTTGGCATGACCCGGATGCGCAGATACGCCATGGAAAATAAATTTCATACCATCGGCCGAAAAAGTTTCTTCTTCAAAAGACCCGAGTTCAGGCCCGTCGAGTGTGTAACCGTATTCAGCACCCAGTTTTTTCATATCGACCTTATTTACACCCCGGCCGATCTCCTCATCGGGTGTAAACAGGATTCGGATCTTACCATGCTTTATTTCCGGATGCAGCATCAGGTAAGATGCGAGCTCCATGATAATGGCCACCCCGGCCTTATCATCTGCGCCCAATAAAGTTTTACCTGAAGCTGTAATGATGTCCTGCCCGATTTTCTCAAGTAAATAGGGATGGTCAGACGGCCGGATGACTTGTTCCGGATCATCCGGAAGAATGATGTCTTCACCGGAATAATTTTTGTGAAGGAGTGGTTTAACTTCACTGGCTTTACAATCAGGCGAAGTATCCACGTGAGCGCAATAACAGATAACAGGTACTTTTTTTATTGTATTGGATGATATACTTGCATAGACATATCCGTTTTCATCTATTTCAGCTTCCTCCAGTCCGAAAGATATTAATTCTTCGAGCAGCTGACGGCTGAGATTAAGTTGTTTCATTGAAGAAGGCTGTGAAACGGAGGATGGATCGCTTTGAGTATCTATCTTAACATACCTGAAAAACCGATCCACCAGGGTTGATAAATTTCCTGTTAACATATTTTGATAAATAGTAAAATGAAGGTTAAAAATATCACCTTTCGGGAGTTGACAGAAATTTATTCCAAATATTTGACCGAGTTACGATCTTCGTGATTCAATAATTTTTAATTCATGGACAAATCCGGTTATTCCAAACCGTTGATAGGATCAGGCTGGCTGCGCGCTCTGCTCTATATTATTGCTTTATTTCTACTGGTGATTATTTTCCTGAGCTTTTTTATTCTCGGGCTATATAACGGAAAATTTGATGCAACTACCCTTCAGTCCGTTTTCAAAAAAGAAAACCTCGGGATATTGAACGTGATTCTTTTCATACTGACAGTTGTTATCACTTTTGTAGTTCGTCGTTGGGTTGACAGAAAATCATTTATTTCCCTTGGATTGGATTTTAATGGCCATGTTTGGGAAGCCATTGAGGGTGGAATGCTGGCAGTATTCATCATAAGTGGTAGCAGCCTCCTGTTAAATGCTACGGGTCATTTAAAATGGATGGAAATCATTTTTGATCCCAAAGCCCTTTTCCTCTCATTTGGAAGTATTGTATTGATCGCTTTTTATGAAGAATTAATATTCAGGGGATATATCCTGAATAACCTGATGGATTCATTTCCAAAATGGCTGGCGTTATTGATATCAGCCATATTATTTATGATCTTTCACTGGACTTCCTCTGGATTTTTTCCTCTTTTCAATATGCTGATTATGGGTTTGATACTCGGTTTGAATTATATATACACAAGGAATCTTTGGTTCTCCATTTGTTTTCATATCGGGTGGAAATTCATGGTAGGACCGGTTTTAGGATTTTCCGGAGATGAAACTTTCCAGACATTATTGCAAACGGAGATGAAAGGCGATGAAAATATCACAGGAGGAACAAGCGGCCTGGAGGGATCCGTCCTGTTGATGGCAGTCTCCCTCATTAGCCTTATTGCACTATATATATTTCTTCAGAAAAAACTCAATCCAGTATCTCAACCAGCTCCAGGTCGAATATAAGATCCTTTCCTGCCAGTGGATGGTTGGCGTTGAGGATGATATTTTCATCCGTTATATCTGTTATAACAACCGGGAATTGCTGCCCCTCAGCATTATTCATATTGAGCTGCATGCCTATTTCAGGTTTAAGATCTGCTGGAAGCCTCTCTACGGGAAACTCTATAATCATGGAAGGATCTTCCGGTCCATAAGCATGGACGAATGGAATTTCAATTGTTTTTTTGTCACCGACGGACATGCCCTGAACACCATCGTCAAACCCCTTTATTACCTGGCCGCTGCCTACAGTAAATTCCAGCGGTGAACGACCAGCTGAAGAATCAAAGGTTGTGCCATCAGTTAATCTTCCCTGGTAATGAATTTTAATCTTGTCACCGGATTGAACGGCCATAAAATAGTTTTAATTTTTTATTTTGTTTTATAAAGCTCAAAGCCTAAAGTTTAAAGCTTAAAGCTTTTCCATAATCGGCGAAGTTAATTCAATCTGAATTATGCGAAATCTCTGTATGTTTATTTATTAGTTATTAGATTCGTTTATTTTAAATAAGCTTTAAGCTTTAGGCTTTAGGCTTTAAGCCTTCTAAATGAATTCCAATCCCCGAATTATCTTCATGGGCACACCTGACTTCGCTGTAGCAAGTCTGCGTGCACTTTTTGAAAGTGGCTTTCATGTCGTTGCTGTTGTAACGGCGCCTGACAAGCCGGCCGGGCGTGGACTCAGACTAATGGAATCAGCGGTAAAACAATATGCAGTCAAAAAAAATATTCCTGTTCTCCAGCCTGAAAAACTCAAGGATCCGCAATTTCTGGAGCAGTTGAAATCATATCAGGCAGAAATTCAGGTTGTCGTCGCTTTTCGTATGTTACCTGAAATAGTCTGGAAGATGCCTTCCATGGGAACCATTAACCTGCACGGGTCGCTCCTGCCTCAATATCGTGGTGCTGCTCCTATTAACCGGGCCATCATGAATGGAGAAACGAAAACGGGTGTTACAACATTTAAACTTCAGCAGGAAATTGATACAGGTAATATTCTGTTACTCGAAGAGATTCCCATTGGCCCAAATGAAACGGCGGGTGAACTGCATGACCGCATGAAAGAAATCGGAGCCGGTCTTGTAATACGAACTATCCGTGGATTGCTTGACGGAACGCTTCAGGAGAAGCCGCAGCATGTCACTGATCCTCTGACTTTAAAAACGGCGCCGAAAATTTTTACGGCTGATTGCGAAATCAATTGGCTTGAACCGGTTTCGAAAATTCATAATCAGATTCGTGGTCTTTCTCCTTTCCCGGGCGCATTTACTTACTTCAGGGACAAAACACTTAAAATTTTCAAAGCACACCCGGAAGAAAAGGATCATGGGCTTAAGCCGGGTGAAATGGAAACCGACGGCAGGAAATGGCTGCGGTTTTCAGCAGCAGATGGTTATATTTATGTTGAAGAAATTCAACTTGAAGGGAAGAAAAGATTATTAATAGCTGATTTCTTAAGAGGATTTAATCCCAAAGCTTAAAGCCTGAGGCCAAACATTTGATGCCGGGATTTTCTTAATTTTTGATATTGGTTTTAAATTATGGCATATGAGAAGAAGAAATTTTATCCGGAATGGAATTACAGCGGGAGGAGTATTGCTTGCACCTGTTAGTTTACTGGCGGGAGAATCTAACACCCGTAAGGAAACCGGCAATACCTTTAAACTGAACTATGCTTTTCATGATGGAATGTTCAAGAATCTGGCAGGTAAAGATTTTAGCGATCAGATCCGATTTGGATATGATCAGGGTTTCAGATCAATTGAAGATAATGGTATGATGGACCGGACTCCGGAAGACCAGGAAAAAATCGGGAACCTCCTTACTAAACTGAATATGTCCATGGGTGTATTTGTGCACGGTTTTGATCATTGGCCGGTAAGTACCTCACTGTGCTCCGGGAACAAGGAATGGAGGGAAAAGTTTTTAAAATATACAAGAGACGCAATTGATACTTCTAAAAGATGCACTGGTAAGCTGATTACGGTTGTACCTGGGAATTATGACCGTTCCATTCCCATGGATTATCAAACGGCTCATGTACTCGAAGCATTAAAGCCCGCAGCAGAAATCCTGGAACCACATCAGATCGTCATGGTGCTGGAACCCCTGAGCGATACGCCGGATTTATTTCTTCGACATTCTTCCCAGGCATATGCTATTTGTAAATCAGTTAATAATCCAAGTTGTAAAATATTATTTGATATATACCATATGCAAAGAAATGAAGGCGATCTGATTCCAGGTATCGACCGGGCGTATGATGAGATTGCATATTTTCAGATCGGAGATAATCCAGGCCGTAACGAACCTGGAACCGGGGAAGTCAATTATAAAAATATTTTCAAACACCTCTATTATAAAGGTTATAAGGGAATGCTTGGAATGGAGCATGGCATGGCTGGTAAAGGAAAGGAAGGCGAATTGGATCTTATTAAAGCATACAGAGAGGCGGATAATTTTTAAGCTATCAGGTCCCCGATCGGTGTACGTCGTCTGATTTGAAACCGCGAAATTAACCTGCTGAAAATCTGGGCAGCCAGAATCAGAAATAGTGGTTCTGTTTCAAAACGGAAACGCATGTTTTCATAGTGCTCAAAAAATGAACTTATACCGAATACATATCCAAGGGTTATTATTATAAAAAGATTCCAGGGCATAATGGAACGGGATTTCAGGCAAATCCTTATAAAAATAAAAAATATAAATAAATATAGGATCAGCTTGGGCAATGCTGAAATGGTTAACAGAATTCTTCTTTCTTGTTTATTCTTTGAAAAAACTGTCAGATTGAAGGAATACAGAAGATCATAATATTTTATTTTTCCAGCATTTTCCAAAGCCAGCGAATACAACGTACCCGGAGTGAAAAACAATATGGAGGACTGAAATACATTTTTCGCATACGCACCGGGGTTATGCCTGATAAAATCAATACTCGCTTTCTGATATAGTTCTGAAACCGGTATATAACTTACTTCCGTTTCGTTAATAAAACTATCATTCTTCATCTCCTGCAACAGGTCCCGGTCATTCAGGCCTTTAAATTTATTCTCAAATTGAGGATCCAGGAATTTCCGGTAGACACTGATCCTGGAAAAAGGTTCATAGGCTTCGATACGGGACGAGTCCTTTATTTCATTATCGTGAAATACATTCCTCGCCATATTCATTCCGACCCATGTTGATGTGGTGAGTCTATCAAAGAGAAATTTATTTTTCACGTACCAGGTCCCAACCAGAACGATGGATATAAGTGAAGCAATAATAAGTTTATTCAAAACGGATCTTCTCCTGAAGTAAAATATAAGGGATGCGGCGATTACGAATAACCAAACAATATGATAAACGCTACGGGTTAAACAAAGAAAGACAAGCGGAAGAAATATTCCGAAAGCATTCAACCATCCGCCTGATTCCGTTAACCTGATCAGAAAAAAAACAGACAGCAGGAGAAAGAAGGAAACGAAACAGGTATAAAACAATTCTGTTTCAAAAATGATTGTTGCCGGGCTCAGGATATATACAAGGGCCACCAGCATTGGCAGGAAATAGACTGAACTTAATTTTTTTACAATTGAAAATAGTAACAATGCATTATAAAGTGAAATCAACTTTAGAAAGATTTCAAAAAACAAAACATAATGACTTCCTCCGATTTTCAAAATTGTACCGAGAAAAATATTGAATAAGGGTGGTTGCGCATGGTCAAACCATACGCCTGACAGTAAATGATGCCGGAGTGTCTCTATATCCAGGTATTGCCAGTAGGAAGAAAGTGCACGTAAATCCAGCTGGATGCCCAGGAGCATTGCAATAAATCTGGAAACCACAAACACCGTTATTAAGATTAATACCTGTCCTAAGCCCGTAATGTTTTTCATTTAATCGTTTTGGGCAGGTACAAAATAGATAAAATTTAATCCATAATAAAGAATACCCGTTCATATCTGTTTAATTTTACTTTATGAAAATTGAATGCTGGGCAGTCGGTAAACAGGATGAATTGTATGTCTCACAGGGAGTACAGGATTTCACGCAAAGAATAGGAAATTATTATCCGGTAGCATGGCGTTTATTCAGCCTCAGGAAAAATGCTTCTTCTTACACTCCGCAAAAATTGAAACAAGAGGAAAACGCATTGATCCAGGCGGCTCTTAAACCGGAAGACTGGCTGGTATGCCTGGATGAAACCGGGAAACAGCTTAGTTCACGATTGTTGGCGGCGTTTATCCAGGATCGTGGAAATGAAGCAGTCAAAAGGCTGGTTTTCCTGATCGGAGGTGCATATGGACTTGATGAATCCATATTGAAAAAATCAAAATTTACCTGGTCGCTTTCAACGCTCACTTTCCCCCATCAGCTTGTGAGGCTAATCCTCGTGGAACAGATTTACCGCGCCTGCACCATTGGCCGAAATGAAAAGTATCATCATGACTGATCAATTTTGAATTTTGCAATTAAAGTATATCTTTAATCACCTTTATCTATTTCATGTTCAACATTACCCTCTCGATTGTTATTATTACGAGCATTATTTCTTTAGCCGGATTCAGAAATGGTAAAGTGGTTGACGAATTGATATTCTGGCCTCCAGCCATCAGCAAAAAGCACCAGTATTACCGGTTCATTACCTGCGGACTCATACATGCAGACTATATACACCTTATTTTCAATATGGTGACGCTGTATTTTTTTGGAACTTATATGGAAGCGCATTATCAGGGTGACCTCGGCCTGCAGAAATATTATTACCTGGCTCTTTATATCGGTGCATTAATTGTTTCGAATATCCCTACCTATATCAAACATTATAATGATTATGATTACCGGAGTCTCGGTGCATCCGGGGCTGTTTCTGCTGTTTTATTTTCATTCATTTTGCTCGGTCCGTGGCAACAGATCATCGTATTGGTATTTCCCGTACCCGCAATTATCTACGGAGGTTTGTTTCTTTTCTATTCAGCTTATATGTCCAGAAAGGGAGGAGATCATGTGAATCATGATGCACATTTCTATGGTGCTTTATTCGGTGTCATTTTTACCATTGCGGTAAGGCCAGATGTAGTGAACATTTTCCTTAATGAACTTAAACATCCTCATTTTTAATAATGATCCAGTAGACCAGGATTTTATGCATTCACTATCAGATCGGTATTTTTAATGAGTAAGATCTTACTGGTTGAATTACTAATACAAAACCTATTGTCGATCCGATGACCCACAACCCAGATTATATGACGGTCCATCACCAAAACCCATACTTTTTCCTTCGCTGTTTTACTTAATTTCTGATCAATAAAAAAGCGTGACAGTTTTTTCTTTTTTTTCATTCCAAGGGGGTAGAAATAATCTCCCGTTTTCCATTTTCTAAGTATTAAAGGGAATCTAATTTTTTCGGCATCCATAAAGGCAGTACCTGGATCTTTTGAAATCAATTGTGACTCCTTTAGGGAAATATCTCTAAATCGCAGATCACCCTGAGGGTAAGAAACTGTAGGGACTTCGCGTTCAACAATTATATGATTGATATTCGCATCTTCCAGCGGTGCAATAATCAGCCAGCGCCGGTTTTTAATGATCCGATGGGAAGAACCGGAGATATATTTCCCATTTGTACTGTCCATTAACTTTATCAATTCTTCAGTTTGTGCGGAAGAAAACCCATATTCTTTTATGATTTCATAAATGATGGTCTGAATGGGGATGGCTTTTTTCAGAAGAAGAATGGGAATATGGATTTCAGCTCCATTCGGTTTAAGTAGTTTTTTTTTATGTAAGGCGATAGCCTGCTGATAGAGTATGTCGGCTTCAGAGAAACGGTGCAGATTTTTTTCCAGGTTTGAATGAATTTCGGGAAATATATTTGTTAAGGATGGAATTAACTGGTTACGAAAATAATTTCTGGTATAATCGTCTGAAGCATTTGAACTATCTTCAACCCAGCTCAGATTTTGTGAAGTGGCAAAATCTTTTAACTTGCTCCTGGAAATGTTTAAGAAAGGCCGGATGAGCTCCTCATTTTTTTGAGGCATACCTGTTAAACCTGCAATACCTGTACCCCGGAAAAAATGCATCAGCATGGTTTCAATATTATCATCCAGGTGGTGGGCAGTGAAAAGGAATTGGAAGCGTTCTTTATCTTTCCCCATTAAAGTCCTGAACCATTCGTACCTGAGCATGCGTGCAGCAACCTGGATGGAACATCTTTCTTTTTCCGCAAATTTTTTTGTCTCAAATTTCTTAGTGAAGAAAGTTTTATTGTATTTTAAAGACAGCTGGCGGACAAACAATTCATCCCTTTCACTCTCGGCGCCTCTTAGCTGAAAATTTGCGTGAGCAATTCCAAAATCCATATCAGTCAGCGAACAACATTCAGCCAGGACAGCTGAATCCATTCCGCCGCTGACAGCGACCAGTATACGGTCATTTTTTGTAACACCGAGCCTGTAAATTGAATGCTGAAATTCAGTTAGCAGATTTTTCATTATAAATCGATGAGGTCTTCATACGCAGCCTGCAATTCATTGTATGCATGATCATCGCCTGTTTCTTTTGCGATGATCATACCCTTTTCGTACCAGGCTTTCGCGTTTTCTGTTTCCCCTGCTCTTTCCAATAAGCGGGCAAGGTGATAATAAGATCCAATATAAGTAGGATTCCGGGTAAGTATTTCTAAAAACAAACGCCTTGCCTCCAATTCATTCCCCAGTTTGATATATTCAAGAGCGAGGGCGTGATTTAAAAACGGATCTTCGGGAGAATGGTTTAAGAAAGATCTGAGCTTTTCTATTTTCTCCATGCCTTAGATTATTTTTCGTTTATTTTATCATAAACTTGTCCTCTCAAAACATAACTTTGTATAGTTGCATAAACAACTTTAATTTTAAGGTATAACATGAAGATTTTAGTTTGTATCAGTAAAACGCCGGATACAACGGCAAAAATAGCTTTCACAGATAACAACAGGAAATTTGTAACTGAAGGAGTACAATGGATTCTTAATCCATACGATGAATGGTATGCACTTGTGCGCGCCATTGAGATGATGGAAAAAGATCCTTCTGCTGTTTTACATCTTGTCATGGTAGGTGGCGCTGATTGTGATGCCATCATACGTAAAGCCCTGGCGCTTGGAGGAGATGAAGCAATCAGGGTTAACGCGGAACCAGGAGATAGTTTTTATGTTGCTTCTCAGATAGCAGCAGTTGCTAAAGGCGCCGGATATGATTTGATTTTTACCGGTAAGGAAACAATAGATTTCAATGGCGCATCAGTTGGAGGAATGATTGCAGGATTGCTGGAGCTTCCATTCATTTCTCTTGCAGCTAAGTTTGATCTGGTTGGTAATGAAGCCACCCTGGTGCGGGAAATAGAAGGGGGAGAAGAAACAGTTTCAGTAAAACTTCCATTCGTAGCGGGTTGTCAGAAGGGAATGGCAGAACAACGTATTCCTAACATGAAGGGCATTATGGGTGCCCGTAGTAAACCACTTAAAGTGGTAGAACCTGTTGCTGCCGAATCACTCACTGAAATTGTTTCTTTTGAATTGCCACCTGTAAAAAAAGGTGTCAAATTGGTTCCGGCTGATAACCCTGAAGAGCTGGTACGCCTGCTGCATGAAGAAGCAAAACTTATTTAGTGTACTAGTGGGTTAAAATTACCACACTACCACACTACCACACTCTCACACTAATAAAATATGTCAGTTCTCATTTTCATCGATCATTCCGAAGGTAAAATAAAGAAAACATCACTGGAGGCGATAAGCTATGGTGCGGCACTTGCAAAACAAACCGGTGTTTCTGCTGAAGGCCTATTACTTGGAACGGTTTCAGATGATCTCAGTTCTCTTGGGAAATACGGCGTTCAAAAAATGCACACAGTCAGTCAGGAGTCCCTGAATCAGCTGGATGCAGAACAATATATCAGCATTATCTCAACAATTGCCGGAACCTGTGGAGCAACTATTATCATCCTTTCACATACAAATACAGGAAGAGCCATTGCACCGGGTTTGTCTGCCCGTCTGAAAGCCGGACTCGTAACAGGCGCCACCGCTTTACCCGATACTTCGTCAGGATTTCTTGTGAAAAAAAATGTGTTTTCAGGCAAAGCTTTTTGTACAGTATCGATTAAAAGCCCAATAAAAATTATTTCGCTCAACCCTAATGTTTATCCGGTGATAAGCGGAGAAGGTTCAGCAGAAATTATTCAGGAAAATATTCCTGTCAAACCGCCCATGGTAACAGTAAAATCAATATCCAAAGCATCGGGAGAAATTCCTTTAACCGAAGCCGAAATCGTAGTAAGCGGCGGTCGTGGTATGAAAGGTCCCGAGAACTGGGGACCGATTGAAGAACTGGCTAAATTACTTCATGCAGCAACAGCTTGCAGCCGGCCGGTAGCTGATGCGGGCTGGAGGCCCCATAATGAACACGTGGGTCAAACGGGAATTGCCATTGCGCCTAACCTCTATATTGCTATAGGTATTTCAGGAGCTATTCAACACCTGGCCGGAGTAAACCGGAGTAAAGTAATTGTTGTTATCAACAAGGACCCTGAAGCACCATTTTTTAAATCTGCCGATTATGGGATTGTAGGAGACGCTTTTGAAATTTTACCCAAGCTTATACAGGCAGTAAAAAAACTTAAAGGCGTGGCCTAGTTGTTTTCATCATGCAAAGGCGGGATATTCAATTTATAAAGGGATAAGTTTTTATATTTGCCCTTTTAACATCAGACCATTTAAGTCAGCCCAAGGGGCGGATCCGTTTTATGAAGAAGATCGAATTGGAAATTGTGGCTTTGTCACATAGCATTACGCAAACGCACTCCTATGCGGTGGTTTTGGGGGAGATCAACGGCCTCCGGCGACTACCTATCGTTATCGGGGGCTTTGAAGCGCAGGCTATAGCCGTAGCATTGGAAAAAATGCATCCAAGCCGTCCGCTTACCCACGACCTCATGAAAAATTTTATGACTGCATTTTCAATAGATCTGCAGGAAATTATCATTTCGGACCTTCAGGAAGGGATTTTCTATTCTAAACTGGTATGTATCAGTGAACACGATACTGTCGAAATTGATTCCCGGACATCCGATGCCCTGGCATTGGCTGTTCGATTCGGGTGTCCAATATATACTTACGAAAATATTATTGAAAGTGCAGGTATCCTGATGGAGGATAGTGCCGGAAAGAAAAAACTGCCAAAAGAAACCGTTACCACTGAAGGAGGTGCCAAAGAAGATTTAGGCGGACTTTCCCTGGAAGATCTCAACAGCCTGCTTTCAGAAGTGCTGGAACAGGAAGATTATATCCGGGCCATTAAAATCCGGGATGAAATCAACAGCCGTAAAAAAGGCAGGACAGGATGATTTCCTTTCCCCACGCTAAAATAAACCTCGGACTTTCCATCATTTCAAAAAGAACCGATGGTTTTCATAATATTGAAACCATTTTTTATCCTCTTCCAATCCTGGATGTGCTTGAGATTGTTCCTTCTGAGAAAACTGAATTCTTTTCATCAGGCCTGCCTATTGCAGGAGTTCCTGATGACAACCTGGTAATGCTCGCTTATAAACTGATTAAAACAAAATTCCCGCAAATTGCACCACTGGAAATCTACCTGCATAAATCGATTCCCATGGGTGCCGGGCTGGGTGGCGGATCATCTGATGCAGCCGGAATCCTGCATTTGATAAACAAACTCTTTAATCTTCAAATTTCAAGGCAGAAACTGAACGATTATGCCCTGGAATTAGGAAGTGATTGCCCATTTTTTATGCAACCTGCTCCATGTATTGCAAAAGGTCGCGGAGAAATCCTTGAGCCAATCGCATTGGATCTTTCAGCATATTCCTTTGTCCTGGTTCATCCGGATATCATGATTGAAACAGCCTGGGCATATTCCAGCATAATACCGTCCTTACCGAAATATGATTTGAAAAAAAGTATTCTGCAACCTATTCAAAACTGGGTAAATACTATACAAAACGATTTTGAACTGCCCGTTTTCGAAGTCTATCCCGGACTCCAAAAAATTAAAGAAAAGCTATATACTTCAGGTGCTGTATATGCTGCTATGACTGGAAGCGGATCCACGATTTTTGGAATTTTCAAAAAATCAGATCAGCCGGTTTCATTTGAGGTTGAAAATGCCAGGCAAACATGGATAAATTGTTAATTGTAAATTGTTAATTGATAATGTTTTGACCTTTTTTAAAAAAAACCAGCTAATTCAAATATCTGCAGTTAACAATTAACAATTAATAATTGACAATTAGCTTTACGCCTTTTCAGTATATTGCACTATAATTTATTTCTTATTTCACAATTAGCCTCTATATCAATTCTTTCACGCAATCTCGATTTACTCAATCATCGAGGACGCTAAACATTTTACAATACCCAATCAGTTTTTTTCTTTTTACTTTTTTAATTTTTACTTTTTACTTTTTTATGCAAATGACAACTGCCGAATCTCAAACCAGTTTATCTTTTATTGAACTTGAAAACCAGTTCAGTGCACATAATTATCATCCTCTTCCTGTTGTGCTTTCACGCGGACAAGGCGTTTACGTATGGGATGTTGACGGGAAAAAATATTATGATTTTCTAAGTGGATATTCTGCCCTGAACCAGGGGCATTGTCATCCGAAAATTATTTCTGCCCTGATTCAGCAAGCTCAGCGCCTTACCCTGACTTCGCGTGCATTTCATAGTGATCAATTTGCAGAATATGCCAAATTTATCACCGGATACTTTGGATATGATAAGGTATTACCAATGAATACCGGCGTGGAGGCTGTGGAAACTTCAATTAAACTTGCGCGTCGCTGGGGCTATGATGTGAAAGGTATTCCGGAAAATAAAGCGCGTATCATAGTATTCGAAAATAATTTTCATGGGCGAACCAGTACGGTAATTTCTTTCAGCAGTGATCCAAGTTCTTATACCGGATTCGGACCTTATATGCCTGGTTTTGACCTGATACCTTATAATGACCTGCCAGCGCTTGCAAAAGCTTTACAAAATAAAGATGTTGCTGCAATTCTAATGGAGCCCATCCAGGGTGAAGCCGGTGTTGTAGTTCCGGATGATGGGTTTCTGAGCAAGGCTTATGAATATTGTAAGCAGGCTAATGTATTATTTATTGGAGATGAGATTCAAACAGGCCTGGGTAGAACGGGTAAGATGCTTGCATGTGATCATGAAAATGTAAGGCCGGATATTTTAATACTTGGGAAAGCACTGAGTGGAGGCGTATTACCGGTATCTGCTGTGCTGGCAGACGATGAAATTATGCTCACAATCAAACCGGGAGAACATGGATCAACTTATGCGGGAAATCCCCTGGCGTCTGCCCTGGCCATTACAGCCCTGACGGTATTGAAAGAAGAAAACATGATGGAAAATGCTGAATTAATGGGACGTTATTTCAGAGAAGGAATTGATTCACTTAAATCCCCATTTATTGAAACAGTCCGGGGGAAGGGCCTGTTGAATGCAGTTGTAATTCATCAAAACCATCCGGAAGCGGCCTGGGATCTATGCCTGGAATTAAAAGAAAATGGCCTTCTGGCCAAACCAACGCATGGTAATAAAATCCGTTTTGCGCCGCCTTTAATCATTTCAAAAATGCAAATGGATGAATGTCTTGAAATTATTGAAGACAGTCTGAATGTATTGAAATGAATTTGAATATTTTTTAACTTGCTTAAAATTCTTCATGATTAGTCCGGAAAATGCTGATATTTCTGTAACAAACCCAGTTCCCCTGCATCACGAAGAGCATGTGTTCGGCACCGAAACATTAAGAGATATTGTGATAGGCATGTCTGACGGACTCACGGTTCCTTTTGCGCTGGCTGCCGGACTAAGCGGCGCCGTTTCAAATACAAATCTCATTATTATCGCAGGACTGGCAGAAATAGCCGCGGGTTCTATTGCAATGGGTCTTGGCGGATACCTGGCGGGAAAAACTGAAGTGGATCATTATAATTCGGAAATGAAAAGAGAATTTGAAGAAGTGGAAACTGTTCCGGAAATTGAAAAACAGGAACTTAAAACTTTTTTCTCTTCGCTCGGTCTCAGCAATGAAATCCAGAATCAGGCCGTGGAAGAAGTGATTAAGGACAAGGAAAAATGGGTTGACTTAATGATGAAGTATGAGCTTGGTCTGGAAAAACCAGATCCCAAACGAGCTACAAAGAGTGCTTTTAATATCGGATTTTCATATATCGTAGGCGGCCTTATCCCGCTCAGTCCTTATTTCTTCGTTTCAAGCGGACTCGAGGGTCTTAAAATTTCGTCTGTCATTACCCTGATCTGTCTTTTTATTTTCGGGTACTTCAAAAGCAAATTTACTGGAGTAAATAAACTAGGTGGAGCATTTCGGGTAATGATGATCGGCGCAGTGGCCGCGGGATGTGCTTTTGCTATTGCAAGACTGATACAGGGGCGTTATTGAGTTATGAATTATGGGTTATGAATTATGAGTTGTTTCATCCGCACTCCCATAGTCCCATACTCCCATACTTTCTTCAGGTCTTTAGCTTTGTTTCGGACATCAAACTACTCAATAGTATTATAAATGAAAAAACCGGCATTCCGATGAGCCCGATTTTTATTACGGGACAGATTCCAAGATAGCATGCCGCATACATAAAATAAGATTTCAGCGCATAAGCGAATATCAATACACTTACTACCTGGTTTGCCCGTTTGGCCCAAATTCTTGGGATCAGAAAAAAAAAGATGGAGATAACAGAAAGAAAAATAAAGGTTTTCCCTGGTTTCCCATATTGATTTTGTTCTGAATAAAAGCCCGTAAAATTCTGATGCAGATCAGGATAATAAGCCCAGGGTAAAAAACAAAAAAAAATCAGGAACAAAGCAGCAAAGATGCCAGTGGCTGATGCATATTTCAAGCGATGGATTTTTTCATATATACCTCGGTTTTCCCTTCAAAAGCTTTCTCAGCTGGGCCGCAAAGCCAGATATTCGTATACCCGTTTTCATAACTACGGTCGTATTTTACCACCAGCTTCCCTCCTTTTGTGATTACTGTTACGTCGTTATATCCTACATCGTTATGGTGACAAATAATTGCACAGGCAGTAACGCCGGTGCCGCATGAGAAAGTTTCATCTTCAACACCTCTTTCATAAGTTCTGACTATAATTTCATCAGATCCTTTTTCCTCCACAAAATTCACGTTGATTCCGTCTTTGGCGTATGGCTCACTATAGCGGATTTCGGTGCCCAGTTTCACTACATCCAGATCCATCACGTCGCTTACGAATTTGATATAATGAGGAGAACCGGTATCAATAATATAAACCCCATCCACTTCTTTATAGCCGGGAACGTCTTTCATTTTAAGATTGATGATATTCGATCCGGTATCAATTTCTGCTTCATGCTCTCCGTCGCTGGCTAGAAAATGATAAGATTCTTTATGAATGCCCAGATCATAGGCAAAACGAATGATACAACGGCCGCCATTCCCGCACATCGATCCAGGATTTCCATCTGAATTAAAATATTTCATCTCGAAATCATAACCCTCTTTCAGATTTAGCAGCATGAACCCGTCAGCACCTATACTGAAGCGCCGGTCGCAGATACGTTTAATTTCTTCCCGGGAAATATCAGAATACGCTTTATTGCGGTTGTCTACCAGGATAAAGTCATTACCCGTACCCTGGTATTTTGAAAATGGAACATTCATGGGGTGTAAAGATAAATTTAATACGGTATGGATCGCACTACCTGAAGTGATTTCTCAATCAGGTGTTCTACTGCTAAAAAACTATTAGTTGAAAATGTTTTACTGATTCGATTGGCAACAATCACATTCAGGCTAAGGCATTGATGTCCAAGCATACTGCCAAGGCCGTAGATGGCTGAAGTTTCCATTTCAAAATTACTGATACGGTAAGGGCCAAAGTTAAAACTGGAAAGCCTTTCAATCAGATCAGGATGTTTTAGACCCAACCGGAGAATTCTGCCCTGAGGACCATAAAAACCCGGACAGGTAATCGTTATTCCGGAATGAAAACCTTCTGTGAAATACTTTAATAAAAATCCGGAAGCTGAAGCAATAGCTGGATTCGCAAATTGCTGATGCAACTGAGTATGCGTTGTGAATGCCTGCAAAATTTCCAACTCCGCACCTCCTGGTTCCATACGATAAAAATTCAGAAGGTTGTCAATTCCCAAACCATGAGTAGATACTACAAAAGAATCAACAGGAATTTCTTTTTGCAGAGATCCGGATGTGCCCAACCTGATTATTTGTAACCGGGTAAGTTTTGGTTTTATGGATCGTGTTGTAAAATCAATATTTACCAGGGCATCCAGTTCGTTCATTACAATATCAATATTATCGGTCCCGATGCCGGTGGAGATAACTGAAAATCTTTCTGATCCAATATAACCGGTATGTGAAATGAATTCGCGATGCTGCTGTTTGATTTCAATGCGGTCGAAATATTTACTCACAACAGGTACCCGGCCCGGATCGCCGACGAGAAAAATTTTATGCGCCAATTCATCCGGGCGCAGATCGAGATGATAAATGGCACCCCTGCTGTTGATGATGAGTTCGCTTTCTTCGATGCGTTGCATTACTCTTTGCAGGTTTAGGCAAATTAATCCGAATATACTACTTTTGCCCAACCTTAAAAGGTTCCGTGGCCGAGCGGTTAGGCAGAGCTCTGCAAAAGCTTCTACAGCAGTTCGAATCTGCTCGGAACCTCAAATTCCCAATTTTTATTGGTTAATATAGTTGGCACTCTTTTATTTTAAAGGGTGCCAATTAAATTTTAATAATTTATAATTAATGCTCACCGCCTGTTGATATATAAAATACTAAAAGACCGGCATATATAATTGTTCCTGCAATACTCAATAATATGATCCTGGTTTTATGGCTTCGGGTAATAATTAAATCCACCCCGTATATGTCCATTCGTGTTATCTGATTCATCGGGAGATTTATATCATCGATTCCATCGAAAGAACAATTCGTATACAAGTGAACCTGTGAGTTGGTAATTTTAATTGCATCCGTTGCCTTGGGAGCAGCATTTACCTTATCAACTTTGGGGTGAACATATTTGTAATATTGCGGCTCTAGTGTAAATTTTTCACCTGAGATTGTCTGGTTGGCAATTACAATACTTTTTAATAAAAATACATTGGATGAGGTGTGAATGATGAAATTCTTTTTTTCAACAATTAATTTTTCAATTGTATCAGTATCTATTTTATATGATGTGTTGGTCCGATAATATTTTCTATTACAACTGCTCTGACTGATGAGCAGATATATTAGTGTGAAAATCACCAAAAACCGCTGAGAAAAAAGCATCCAGGTTGGGGTTTGTTATGGGAATCAAGATATTAGTTATTAGAGTTAATCAAATCCCAATTTATCCGGGTTCATTTTTATAGAAATTTTCAGGCTTGTTTGATATCAGAATTACAATCCCTTTTCTGAATTTATTGTCTGATGAAAAGATGCGACCTTCACAAAAAATTATTCATGAAAGCAGCCGTTTTGCATCAATTGGGCAGCGCTCCAAAATATGAGGACTTTCCTGATCCGGTTCCGGGAGAAGATCAGCTTTTAATGAACGTGAAAGCTGCTTCTGTAAAAAACATTGATAAACTTCGTGCAGGTGGAATACATTATGCCAGTCATACAAAACTTCCGGAGATTGTTGGTTTGGACGCCGTAGGAACTTTAGAAGACGGTACCCGGATATACGCGCAGGGTGTCGGCGGAACCATCGCAGAAAAGACCCTTGTCCGCAGGGGCACTTATGTTGTTTTACCGGAAGGTTTGGATGATATAAATGCTGCTGCATTTCCCAACGCCATCTATGGATCAGTGATGGCCCTGCTCTTCCGCGCCCGAATGAAAAAAGGTGAAGTTGTGCTCATTAATGGTGCGACGAGTGTGACCGGTCAGTTAGCTGTTCAGGCAGCCAGACATTATGGTGCATCCAAAATAATTGCTACGGGACGAAATGAGACAATTCTGGAAGAACTCAAAGGAATGGGTGCTACTGAAATCATTTCGCTTAAACAGGAGGATCAAATAATTACTAACCGGCTGAAGGAATTGCATTCCATCAAATCCATCGATATCGTAATAGATTATTTGTGGGGAAATCCGGTGAAACTTATTATCAATTCTTTAAAAGGCAGTGGCGTAAATAATTTTTCTACAAGAGTGCGTATTGTTTCCGTCGGAAGCGAAGCGGGTAAGGATATTATCCTGGAATCGGATACAATTAGAAGTTCTGCAATCGAAATACTGGGTTCTGGTATTGGAAGCCTTTCTCAGGATGATTTAAAAAAATTTGGTTCGGAGGTATTGCCTGAAATGTTTACACTGGCGGCCGAAGGAAAGCTGAAGATACAAACTGAAACAGCTGACTTGAAAGATATTGAAGCCGCCTGGCAAAAAAATATAGACCCGGGTAAACGATTGGTTATAAAAATTTAATTCAGATTAACTATCTGACAAAACTAATCCTGAAAGCTGTGGCATTTTCTGAAGGAAAGGAATCAGGAGCCTGAATAATAAGTGCGTTTTTTCCCTGCGACCACTTCAGTTTTTTGTCACTGCCTATTATTTCAATTCTAGCTATCGTGCTGTTATTTTGATTTGATCCAAGAGAATGTATTTGTATCGATTCTCCTGGTGCCGGTAAGGCAAGCGTTATTGCATATAAAGTAACACCCTTTGTAGTAAAACGAATATCTTTTGATGTAAATGGCTTTTGAGTTTTAAATTCACCACTTGCAGATTCTGTCGGTCCTTCACCAAATATTTTCCAGGGCCTTGTTCCATAAATAGCTTCACCGTTTACAGACAGCCACTTGCCTGTTCCCAGTAAAACATTTGTTTCTTCTTCTGTAATCGTTCCATCTGAACGGGGTCCGATATTCAATAAAAGATTTCCGTTTTTACTTACGATATCAATGAGATTGGTTATTACATACTGGACCGATTTAAAACTATTATCATTGGTAAATCCCCAGGAGTTATTGCCGATGGCATCATCCGTTTGCCATGCTTCCTCTCTGATGCCGGGTAATTTGCCCCTTTCAAGATCCAATACGGCGGTATGCCCGGGATAGGCTTCGTGTTTATAATTTATCACGACTTCCTTATTCCATTTTATAGCCTGGTTATAATAAAAAGCTGCAAAAGATTTTCTATAGGGTTCCATTTCGGTCTGATCTATCCACCAGTCAAACCATACCAGATCAGGATGATACAAGTTTACCAGTTCAACGTCACGTAATAACCAGTCATTCATGAATTGCGCTGTTAGCGGAGGTCCTTTTACGCCTGCTTTAGTTCCATCAAAGGGAGTAGCGGGTCCATAAAAATCTGAATATGCAGAATCTTTTACATCCGAATCTAATGATTTTCCTTCCCCAAAGAACCACCAGTGCTCAATGCGGTGTGAAGAAACTCCAAAATGTAAATTTGCTTTTCGGCTTGCTTTTTCAAGTTCACCGATAATATCTTTTTTAGGACCCATTTGTACAGCATTCCATCTCGAAAGTGCTGTATTATACATGGCAAACCCATCATGATGTTCAGCGACAGGAACAATATATTTTGCTCCTGCTTTTTTAAATAAATCAACCCATTTATCCGCATCAAAATATTGTGCTGTAAACATGGGAATGAAATCTTTATAACCGAATTTATTTTGTGGCCCGTATGTTTCCATATGATGTTTGTATTCTTTGGAATCTTTTATATACATATTCCTGGGATACCATTCATTTTGATAAGCAGGTACAGAATAAATCCCCCAATGAATGAAGATGCCAAACTTTGCATCTCGAAACCAGTCGGGTATTTTATATTGTTCCAATGATTCCCATGTTGCCTGATATTTAGGTTGCTGGGCCTTTATTTGTCCTGATATAAGTAAGAAGAAAATATAAATCGCTAAGAAAAACCTTCGATGCGTCATAAAACTTGTTTTAAATTCCCATTCTGTATGTTCTTAAATATCCGGAATCACAAAACCACGGGATCTTCATATTTTTACCGGAGTCTTAAAATTGATTTTATATTTCTAATATCAATATAACATTTTTACGAGTCGCAAATACAAATCGTTCTGAATAGAATTTAGAATTCAATCATTTATATTAATAAGTAGTATCGATGTTTAATTTAAGAGTATATGGTATTCTTTTGGGTGAAAACCGGGAAGTACTGGTTTCGGATGAATTCATAAGAGGAAATCAGTACACAAAATTTCCAGGTGGAGGACTCGAATTCGGAGAAGGAACAAGGGATTGTTTAAAACGTGAATTCAAAGAAGAAATGAACCTGGATGTGCGCGTAACCGATCATCTCTATACGACTGATTTTTTCCAAATGAGTGCCTTCAATCCGGAACATCAGATTATTTCAATTTATTACAGAGTTGAAGCGCTGGGAGAAATCCGTGTTCCGCTGAGAACCAGGTTATTTGATTTTGATGAAGCCCAAATGGAAGTCTATCGGAAAACAGGAGAAACAGAAACCTTTCGTTTCATTCCATGGGATTTATTTTCAGCCGAATCCGTTACGTTGCCGATTGATAAAGTAGTCGCTGCTTTAGTGAAAACTAACTGATCAATGGCTGACCGGTTTTTATCACACCCATGATAAAAGTGCTCTGAACCTGGGCGATATTATCGACCTGCCCCAGTTTATTTACATGAAAATTGTAATAGTCATCCATATTTTCAGCAACCACTTTGAGCATGAAGTCGAAAGCACCGGAGATTATATAAAATTCAATTACTTCCGGCATTTCCTGGATCGTCTTAATGAATTTACCGCCGGACTTTTTATTATGTTCCTTGAGGGATATATAACAGATGGCCATTAATCCTTTATTGATGCGTGAATGATTCAATAAAGTGGCATACTGTAAAATCACACCCTCGTCTTCCATCCGTTTAATGCGTTCATGCACGGGTGTGGTGCTGAGGTGCACATTGGTTGCAATTTCCCTGACTGTTGCTTTAGCGTTGGATTGTATATAACGCAGGATAGCTTTATCTTTTTCATCCAGCGGCAACACAGTATATTCCGTTTGTTCTTTTAGCGGGTCTTTTTGCATAAGATTAACTGTATTTGTTCCTTAATAGTACTAAAAAATAGTCATTTATTCCAAAATAAACAATGTTTACCTTAGTTTTGTTCTACAAACATACCTTTATAGCACAAAATATATCATATGTCTACAAAAACAAAAAATATCGACCTGTCACTTCCATACAAGGTGAAGGATATGAGCCTGGCTGAATGGGGCCGTAAAGAAATTCGCCTGGCGGAAGCAGAAATGCCTGGCCTGATGTCATTACGTGCTGAATACGGCAAATTAAAACCTTTGAAGGGTGCTCGTGTTGCAGGTTGTCTGCATATGACCATACAGACTGCTGTTCTGATTGAAACACTGATCGAACTGGGTGCAGAAGTCCGCTGGAGTTCATGTAATATATTTTCTACACAGGATCATGCAGCAGCTGCGATTGCAGCAACCGGTGTCGGCGTTTTTGCCTGGAAGGGACAGAGTCTTGAAGAAGCGGACTGGTGTATTGAACAGACTTTATTCTTTGGTGGAACTGACCGTCCCCTGAATATGATCCTGGATGATGGTGGCGACCTCACCAATATCGTATTGGATAAGTATCCTGAGTTGGTTCAGCATGTGAAAGGAATTTCTGAAGAAACTACAACCGGCGTTCACAGACTATATGAAAGAGTTGCCAAAGGCACCCTGCCTGTTCCGGCCATCAACGTTAATGATTCTGTAACCAAGTCGAAATTTGATAATAAATATGGTTGTAAGGAAAGTCTCGTGGATGCGATCCGCAGGGCCACGGACGTGATGCTGGCAGGAAAAGTTGCTGTAGTCGGAGGGTATGGAGATGTGGGTAAAGGATCTGCACAGTCCTTACATGGAGCGGGCTGTCGTGTTATTGTTACAGAGATAGATCCTATTTGTGCTTTGCAGGCAGCGATGGATGGATATGAAGTGAAGCGTATGATCGACGCCGTTAAGGAAGCGGACATCGTAGTAACGGCATCAGGTTGTCGGGATCTGATAACCGAAAAACATTTTAGGTTATTGAAAGACAAAGCAATCGTATGTAATATTGGTCATTTTGATATTGAGATTGATATGGCGTGGATCAATAACAACTATGGGCATACGAAAGACACAATTAAACCACAGGTTGACCTGTACAATATTGATGGAAAGGATGTGATCATACTGGCTGAAGGGCGCCTGGTGAACCTGGGATGTGCTACAGGCCATCCAAGTTTCGTGATGAGTAATTCATTCACTAACCAGGTATTGGCACAGATTGAGCTTTGGCAGAATCATGGCAAGTATGATAATAAAGTATTTGTTCTTCCAAAACATCTGGATGAAAAAGTTGCCCGGTTGCACCTGCCTAAGATTGGTGTAACACTGGATGAACTGACTGAAGTGCAGAGTGAATATCTCGGCATTCCTGTGAAGGGCCCGTATAAGGCGGATCATTACAGGTATTAAGCCTTCGGCTTAATGCCTAAAGCTCAAAGCCGAAAGCCTAAAACATCTCTTAATGCCTAAAGCTCAAAGCCGAAAGCCTAAAACATCTCTTAATGCCTAAAGCTCAAAGCCGAAAGCCTAAAACTACTTTTTAGAATCATTTGATGGTTCAAAATAAAACCCCTCTCCAGCAATGAAGAGTGTTTATTATTTATCAAATTTTTATTGTAAAACTAAAAGGAAGTTTTAGGCTTTAAGCTTTAGGCTTTAAGCTTAATACCCCCACCCGTTCATGATTGCCAAATCCTGTTTTGAACAATCGAGGGGGTCCATACCCTGATAAGATTCCTGCTCGATAATAAACCACTTGGTACCGCCACTGGTGCGTCCGATATCACAGACTTCTTTTGTTCCGACAATTCCTTTGCCAAGGATGGTGCTTTCATATTTTTCTGATGAAGCTTTTGTTGCCGGAATTTCATCTTTTACATGCATCAGTTCAAAACGACCAGGAAATTTTTTGGCAATATCAATTGCTTTAGAGCCACCATTATACAGATTGCCCATATCAAGCTGTTGTGCTACAAGTGCAGGATCTGTATTATTAAGGATGAGATCGTAAAGTAATTGTCCGTCAATTTGGGTTGAAAATTCAAAATCATGATTATGGTATCCGAATTTCATTCCTGATTTCTGACAAAGCATGCCAGACTTATTGAATACATCCATATATGCTTTGAAATCATTCATATTCTTCCGAAGACTTTGGTCAAGCCAGGGGGATACCAGGTATTTCTGTCCTGCAATAGCTGCGTCCTCAACTGTATATTTCCACTTGTCTGAAAAATCATTTTTTGAAAAATCATAATCCTTTGGCACCATCTGTACATGGCCGCTGATCATATTCAGATTATATCCATCCAGGAGTTTTTTAAAATCTGCGGGAGCATATCCATAAAATTTCCTGTCCTTATAATTCGCATGCTCCACATATTTATAACCCATATCGGATAAACTTTTTAAAGTTCCGGATGGATCTTTATTCATAGCCTCGCGAACAGTATAAAGCTGGATTCCAATATATTTATCCGGATATGCCGCAAATAGTTTATGTGATCCAACGGCAAGAGCAGCAACAGATAATCCACTGGTTTTTAAAAAATTTCTGCGTGAAGTTGTCATAACAATCGTTTTTAAGCCTAAAGCTTAAGGCTTAAAGCCTAAAGCCTCATGGATGAATGTAATAATTAAATATACTAACAATAATAATTCAAATGCACGCCAATATGATTTGACTTAACTTATCTATTTATATTTCTACTTCCGAAAAGCGCCTCATTTAGCTCTACGCAGGTAAACTGGTGAAGATTCAAGTTTTAGGCTTTAAGCTTTGGGCCTTTAGATTAAGCCTTTTGTCTTAAAGGTCTTTCGGACTTAAATGTAAAATTCTTCTGAGTAAAATAACTGAAAGAAACCACAATGGCTGTGGTTATAATCTTTGCAATGGTTGGATATATATGAAATTGTTCAACGAACAGGCGGATGAAAATATAATTCAGGATTATGCATATTAAAACGAGAACGAAATACCGGAAAAGTTGAACACGTCCGTGAAGTACTGATCCTGGAAAAACCACATAGCGCATCAGCATAAATCCGGTGGGGAAACTGATAAGAAAGGATATGATAAAAGCTGCTATATAGGGTTTGAAAGAAATAAATCCCAGATGTAAAACCTGCTTGTGCAAGATATAATTATAGGCAAGAAAAAAAACGAAAATATCGAGAAATGTATTAGCGCCTCCGCATGCTGCGTACCGGAAAGTCTGCAGGGAGAAAAGCTTTCGAAAGGGGGGATAGAAAAAATCTATTATGGAAATGATCTCCTTTTTTGGCATAAATCCTCAGATTTCGGGCGCGAAGTTAATATAAACGTGGCAGATAGTATAACTAACAAATACTACTTTTGCGCACAATTGTCACAGAATGGAGCTTGTACCCGGCATCAAACTGGCCGTTCAGGCTGTTTTAGCCGAAAAATATAATTACCGGATCGATTCAAAGGATGTCCTGGTTAACGAAACAAAGCCGGAGTTTACCGGAGATTATACTATTGTTTTATTCTCTTTCAGCAAAATCTTAAAGATTCCGCCTGACAAATTAGGCCAGGAAATAGGTGATGCCCTGCTCTCTTCAACTCCGGGTTGGTTTTCAGGATTTAACGTTATTAAAGGTTTTCTGAACCTGGTCATGGCCGATAATATATTACTTGATTTCCTGCAAACCCAGTATAACAATTCAGCATATGGAACCCAAACCTCCAATGGCAGGCGTGTAATGGTGGAATATTCTTCTCCCAATACCAATAAACCTCTGCATCTGGGTCATCTCAGAAATAATTTTTTAGGATGGAGCGTAGCTGCTATATATAAAACATTAGGCTATGACATAATAAAAACATGCATTGCCAACGACCGGGGTATCCATATCTGTAAAAGTATGGTGTCCTGGAAGTTGTTTGCAAAAGGAGCTACACCCGAAAGTACTGGTATCAAGGGTGATCATTTTGTCGGTGACTTTTATGTTTTATTCGGTGTTGAATTGAAAAAACAGGTAGAAACCCTGGTGGCCTCCGGGCTTAATAAGGAAAAGGCTGAAAAAGAAGCTTCTCTCATGCAAGCAGCGCAGAAAATGCTTGTTGACTGGGAAGCGGGTGTTCCCGAAGTGATCGAATTATGGAATAAAATGAACGGCTGGGTTTATAAAGGATTTGATATTACGTACAAACGTATTGGAAGTGACTTCGATAAAATATATTATGAAAGCCAGACTTACCTGCTTGGCAAGGACCTTGTCGAAATGGGATTAAAGAAAAAAGTATTTTTTAAGAAGGAAGACGGCAGCGTCTGGATAGATCTGAAGCCTGACGGACTTGATGAAAAGATCGTGCAGCGAAGTGACGGCACTGCGGTATATATGACGCAGGATATAGGTCTCGCAGATAAGAAATATGAGGAGTTTCATACGGATCTTAGCATTTATGTAGTAGCTGATGAACAGAATTATCACTTTAAAGTACTAAAACTTATATGTCAGAAACTCCAGTTGCCTTCCGCAGCGGGGCTTTTTCATTTGTCATATGGACTGGTTGAACTTCCAACAGGAAGAATGAAAACACGTGAAGGAACCGTTGTGGATGCTGATGATATTATTGATGAAATGACAGGTATCGCTGCGAAACACACCGAAGAACTTGGCAAGGTTGATGATTTTACGGATGAAGAAAGAAAAGAGCTCTATGATACGATCGGTCTGGGCGCATTGAAATTTTTTCTTCTTCGTGTAGACCCGAAAAAGCGAATGGTGTTTAACCCTGATGAATCCATCGACTTCCATGGATTTACCGGACCATTTGTTCAGTATGCACATGCACGTGTAAAATCTATATTAAGAAAAGAATCCATAAGCGAATATTCCGGATCTGAAAAAACAGATCTTCTTCCATTGGAAAAAGAATTATTGATTTCACTTGAAAAATACAGCTCTTTATTACAACAGGCCTGTATCGAAATGAATCCTTCACTGGTAGCCAATTATGTATTCAGTATAGCTAAAACATTTAACTCATTTTACTCCGAGCATTCAATAGGACGGGCAGAATCTGAATATAAAAAACAATTACGTTTAAGGATCTGCGTGATGACTGCGTATGTTATTCAGTCGGCTATGAGTTTATTAGGTATCAAGGTTCCTGAAAGAATGTGATTTTAGCTGAAAGCCTAAAGCTCAAAGCCTAAAACTACTTTTTGGAACTCTGATTCCTTCTTAATCTATTCTTATTCGTTGATATTATTAAAAGGAGTTTTAGGCTTTAGTCTTTGAGCTGTAGCTTAAAAAGATTTTAGGCTTTGAGCTTTGGGCCTTAGGCTTAAAAAGGTTTTAGGCTTTAGGCTTTGAGCTTTAGGCTTCAATCATCATCGTGCTTTATCTTCAGGTTAAGTCCAAGATTTTCATCACCACCGTCACCTTTTTCTTCCAGATCAGTTATCAGGCCTTCATCTGTAAGATCCATCGGATGTGAATTTTTCCAGTCCTCGTGGGCTATCTGCTGAAGCCTTTCAATTATATCTGCATCGTGAACTTCGATGGCAAGTTCTCTTCTTTCATCAAAACTCCCTGGCGACAGATTAATGGAACCAATGATTGCACGATTATCATCTGAAATCAGCATTTTACCATGAAGTTTCAGGTGCCTGAGTGTATGTACTTTAATTCCTACATCATCCATTATTCGCAATCCACCTACGGCTTCAACCAGTTTTTCTTTTTTCAGCGAATGAGGAGCCCTTGCCATTATATGGACTTTTACTCCCCTCATTGCAGCTCTTACCAGTCTTTCGATGATCACTGAATCCTGGTAGCGTTCATTCTGAACAAATAAAGAATGCTTGGTTTCATCAATAAAACGCGCAATCCTGTCACGTCCATTGCCTTTACACCAGATCATGCGGGCGTGTTCTCCCGGATCGAATACAGCCCTGTCCCAGTCAGCAACAAAGCCTGCAACCACCTCATCCACTTCATGTTTATGGTTTGTGGTAACTGCATAGTCACGGGTTACAGTCAGATTTTTAGTAGCCCAGTTGAGAGATTTAATAAAAGCAATTTCATCATCAACCACCATCGATTTCTCATGTGTCAGTATAAATGCCGGGTTACTGTCTTTAACTTCAATACCTGCCGCTTCTAGTTGTTTACGTGTCTCTCCGTTATCTTCTTCTCCGCTCCTTCTTGCAGGGTTAAGCATCACCTGAATTCTGACACCTCTTTTTCGTGCTTCAATGGTAGCACTGATCAGGTCCGGATCAGAAAAAACAAACATTTTAATCTTTATTGATTTTTTCGCCGACACGATCGCATCAACAATCGGCTTTTTTGTATCATCGGGAAGAACAATGATGGTTCTGAAAAAATTTGATTTTGACATACAGTAATTACAAGTCTGCCTGGGCAATCAATGCTGTTATTTTAACGAGGTCCTGATGAGGCTTTTGGACAAAAACAGATCTATTTCAGAATAACTGCTCCCAATGGAGGCAGATGGACATTTATTTCATATTTGTTTTCGTTTTTGTCGACAAGGGTAACAATAGGTTCTGGGTTGAAAATGTCGCCGGATCCTCCATATTTTCTTTCGTCGCTGTTAAAAATTTCGTTCCACTTCGATTTATCTTTCGCATATACTTTCCAGTTATTACGAACTACAGGTGTCATATTAAGTATCACCAGAATATCGTTCTCGGGAAGTTTACCCTTTCTTCTGAAAACAATTACTGATTCCTGGCGATGCTCGAGATCGATCCATTCAAATCCAAGCACATCAAACTGGTTTTCATATAACGCTGGTTCATTCCGTAAAAGAAGGTTGAGATCCCTGACAAAATCTTTCATTTTCCAATGCAGTTCGTATTTAAGTAAATACCATTGCAGTTCACTCTTGTAATTCCATTCATCTGTTGCACCAAATTCATTACCCATAAAAAGAAGCTTTCCGCCCGGGTGAGTAAACATATAGGAATACATGAGCCGGAGGTTTGCAAATTTCTGCCAGTCATCACCCGGCATTTTATACAGCATGGGTGATTTACCATGAACTACTTCATCATGGCTCAGGGGCAGCATAAAGTTTTCATCATAGTAATACATCATACTGAATGTAAACTTATCCTGCAGTCCTTTGCGCATCAGCGGATCGGCCTTAAAATAATCCAGGGTATCGTGCATCCAACCCATCATCCATTTCATTCCGAATCCAAGTCCGCCTGCAAAAGTCGGTTTGCTAATACCCGGCCAGTCTGTCGCTTCTTCTGCAATGGTTTGTGTATCGGGGAAATCCCGGTAAAGGGTTTCATTTAAATCTTTTATGAATGCGATAGCTTCCAGGTTCCCGTCTCCACCGAATTCATTCGGTTCCCACTGACCTGTAGTCCTGGAATAATTTAATTTCAACATAGAACTTACCGCGTCCACACGAATTCCGTCTGCATGAAACAGATCGTACCAGAAACGACCGCTGCTGATCAGGAAGGATTTTACTTCTCCCCTTTTATAATTAAAAATATAACTGTTCCAGTCAGGATGATATCCTTTTCGCATATCAGCATACTCATAGGTATTTGCTCCGTCGAACATATAAAGTCCATGTGCATCGTAAGGAAAATGCGAAGGAACCCAGTCCAGCAAAACACCGATACCCGCTTCGTGAAAGGCATTCACCAGTTCCATATAAGATTGCGGATCGCCAAACCGGGAAGTCGGTGCAAAATAGCCGACACCCTGATATCCCCAGCTTCCATCATATGGATATTCCATAATCGGCATAAGCTCCACATGGGTGAAACCCATTTCCTTTACATAGGGAACAAGACGATCACGGATCTGGTCGTAGGTATTATATGTTTCTTCATCATCGGGATGAGGACGCATCCAGCTTGCGAGATGAACTTCATAAACGGACCAGGGCTGATCCAGACCATTGTGTTTTTTTCTGGTCTTCATCCACGATTCATCTTTCCATTTATAATCAAGATCCCAGGTAATAGAAGCGGTCTTTGGTCTTTGTTCCCAAAAATGTGCAAAGGGATCTCCTTTAATCGTTTCTGATCCATTAAATCCCCGGATATGATATTTATAAACCTCCCCCCGATTTACATGCGGAATAAATCCTTCCCAGATGCCTGATTTTTCCAGTCGGACAAACAAAGGATGACTGTTCGGATTCCAGTGATTGAAATTACCGATCACTGAAACGGCCGTCGCGTTGGGTGCCCAGACTGCAAAATAATAACCTTTTGTTCCCAATACTTCACGTGCATGGGAACCGAAAATATCATATAAGCGGTAATGAGTCCCGTTTTGAAAATTGCTGATATCAGTATCAGAAAAAAGGGAGTAATTCCAAACGGGTTTCGTGGAATCTACAAAATGAGTATGTTCATATTCTTTGATAAGGTCGTTCATCATTACTAATGTACGACCTTATTGGCAGCCTACCGTTTTTTTAGTTCCAGTATTGTAATAGAACGGGCTGGTATAATCATTTTTTCAGAAGCAGGATAACTGGCACCAGTTATAATGTCGGTTGCAGTTTCAAATCCTTTGGTTCTTTCTGAAAAATCCTCAAAATTCAGATTTGCAGAAACAGTATCTGAATTGAGGGCACAGAGAATGGTTTGATGCTTATCGTAGCGAAAATAAACATAGACTCCTTTAGACGGGATGTATTGCATAAGTGCTCCATTTCCAATAGCTGAAGAAGTTTTTCTGAAATTCGCCAGTTTTGAAACATAATTAAATGCCAGGTTTTCACTGTCGGTTCTTCCGGATGGAAGGAATTTGTTTTGGGGATCTCCTTCGAAGCCTCCGGGAAAATCTTCCCTTACCATGGCATCAGAAGGATTCTTGAAATTTTTCATGAGAATTTCTGTTCCATAATATAAATGAGGGACACCTCTTTCCGTTAACAGTAAACCAATCCCCATTTTAAAACTGGACCAGTCCTCACCTACTACTGAATAAAACCGGTCCATATCGTGGTTATCAAGGAAAATGCAATTGTTCATGGGATTCTGATAAAGCATATCCTCTGCCAGTGTAGTATATAAACGATTTACACCATCCGTCCATCCATGATTTTTCTTCATCGCCTCCAGCATTGCGTAACAAACGGGAAAATCCAGTATACCTGTCAGGTTACTTTTCCATGAAACATTCAGATTATTTCTGCAGAAATATGCGCCGGCGGCTACCGTGTTTACCGTTGCTTCCCCAAATGCTGTAATAAGAGGAAATTCTTTTTCCAGCGCAGCATTCAGATTATTCATAAAAACGGGATCGCAATATTTATAGGTATCCACACGCCATCCGTCGAGTTGAAATTCCTGTGTCATCCATATTGCCTGCTGTATCAGGTAAGTTGCAAGGAATGGATTCCGTAAATTCAGATCCGGCAGATGAGGAACGAACCATCCGGCTTCCATCACTTCTTTATCTTTTTCTGAACCGTGAATATCAAAAACTGCCTGCTCACGGTGATTGGTTCCCTGATATGCAGGCCACCGGTTTATCCAGTCTTCTGAAGGTGGATCATCCATGATCCAGTGCGCGGCTCCAATATGATTGTATACTGCATCCTGAATTATTTTCAGACCCCGCGCATGAGCGGCCTTTACTAATTTTAAATAAGCTTCTTTTCCGCCGAAGCGTTTATCAATTTCATAATGATCGGTGAACCAGTAACCATGATATCCGCTTAACCAGCCATTAGGTTCTTTTTCAAGCGGCATATCATTTTCAATCACCGGTGTAAGCCAGAGCGCGGTAACGCCCATCTGCTGAAAATAATCGATGTGGTTGATGATACCCTGGAGGTCGCCTCCATGGCGGGCCAGCGGGTTTGTCCTGTCTGCCACCGTATCCCGCATATTCGCATAATGGTCATTGGTAGGATCGCCATTGCTGAAACGATCCGGCATCAGGAGGTAAATGAAATCGGTGGAATTGATGCCACGTGCATACTTGATTCCTTTGCCTGGCACTGGCTGATTTAATGGAATCGAAATTATATTTATTGTTGGACCAAGAATTAGGCTAAATACTATTTTACCGGGCTTGACATTTGCCCCGATAGTAAAATTTAAAAATAGATAATTTGGATTTTTTAGTTTTTGAATACTATCTAATCTAATTCCCAAATTAGACTTTTGTGAAAAGTCTAATTCGCTTTTTCCGATATTTTTACCATGCACCATCAACTGAAGATGCGGATTCTTCATCCCTACCCACCAGCTGGAAGGATAAACTTTTACATCATTTTGTGCGAAGCAGAAATAATAGAAAAATAATATGGGGAGTATTATTAATTTTCTCATGATGCTGCCAGTCTTTGTTGTTTCCTGCTGATTCGGATATCACCGGCATCATACACAAACAGTACACTGATGGCAGCACAGAATAAAAAGAATCCGGCCAGCACAATGGCATAAATGGGTTGTCCGCCATAAATATGTTTCACAATCGAACCGCCGAATACTCCGTTCACGATTTGCGGAAGCGTGATGAAAAAATTAAAAATACCCATATAAATTCCCAGTTTGCCTGCGGGAATGGAACCCGACAGAATTACATAGGGCATGGCGAGAATACTGGCCCAGGCCAATCCTACGCCAACCATTGAATAAGTTAGCATGGCAGGATCTTTTATAAAAAAAATAGAGATCAAACCTGCTCCGCCTGCCATTAAAGAAAACGCATGTGTTGCTTTTCGCCCAATTTTCCTGGCAATAGCGGGAAGAAGGAGTGCATAAAACATAGCAACCAGGTTATAAACTCCGAATGCCGAGCTCACTTTATTTCCGGCTTCATTATAGGCAACCGTCTTTGCATATTCCCCGGTCAGCCCATAAACGTGCGTCGCCACCGCGTCTGTCGTAAACACCCACATAGAAAATAATGCAAACCAGGAAAAGAACTGAACGAGACCCAGCTGCTTCATGGTTTTAGGCATGTGCTGGAAATCATAAATGATTTCCCGTATGCCCGATCTTTTATGTGACTGATCCGGTTTACCATGATATTTTTCGTAATCCGCCGGTTTATATTCCCTGGAAAAAAATACGGTAATTAAAATGGCAATCATTAAAACCGCCGCTCCGATATAATATGAGTAACGGATATTG
>Ga0206982_1065_pt1 | contig 37024 bp, 32 predicted proteins | sample Alteio_BWMinCont_18_FD_153493 | JGI IMG/M metagenome (GOLD analysis project Ga0206982, IMG submission 153493) | Enriched cells from forest soil in Barre Woods Harvard Forest LTER site, Petersham, Massachusetts, United States -... | ecosystem: Environmental > Terrestrial > Soil > Temperate forest >... | reverse complement strand
AAGGGTTTGAATTGGCTGGGGCCGATCATAAATTTTACTATGCCCAGGCCATTATTACCATCGATAATAAAGTTAAGGTTTGGTGTAACCAGGTTCCTCAGCCTGTGGCCGTACGTTATGGCTGGACCGATGCACCTATTGATGCAAATCTTTTCACCCTGGATGGCATCCCGGTAAGCCCTTTCCGCTCTGATAGCTGGAACGGGGTAACTGTGGGGAAGAAATTTGAATAAAAGTAAAGCTAATAAATGGATGATTTTCTTTTTCACAGCATTAAATGATTTTTCATTTCGGGTATAATTAACCTTAAACAGCTTTGTCCGTCATCGTCTTTATCCCAGTAATTACCGTGCGCCCGCAAGGAGTATAAGGTAAAAAACTGGCTTATAATATTCATGTCAACATTGGCTACTTCGTATTCAATATTAATAGGGCGAGGGGCTTCCTTATCAAATGAATATTCGGCCTCGCCACAATCGTGCCTGCACCTGAAATTAGAGGCAAGGGCATCTGACAATGAATAAACATTTATCCAATTTACGGTGTCTTTCAGCTTTAAATTTCTCCCTTTAAAAAACTGAGGGAAATAGATGGAAATAAAATCAAACGGATTGCCGATAGTGATCAAACCTTTAAAATGTTTTTTCATCCGCTCAGAAGGTTCTGTTCCAAAAGGAAACAAATAGTCAAGAGAAATTAGTGTGCCGAAGCTGTAACTATGAATATATACTTCGCAATCGGCCCCCTCTGTTTTTACAATTTGCTCCAGCAGCATATCCATTTGCCCGTGAATAGTTTGTTTTGTTGAGCCTTTTTCCAGGTAATTACTGGCACTTACAAATTCACAGGCCAAACTGATTATAGAATCGTTAAAACCCGGCATTAAAAGAATCAGTAATGCGGTGAAGTTGGTTATTAGTCGCAGTATATTATGTATCGATTTTATACCTATAGCTTGTTTAGCCACCCATTTGGTTAGCCACTCATCTTGCACAACAATGCTCACTAAAACAGTAAGAGCAGAAGGAAGCAGGATAATAATGCCTAATGAAACAATAAAAAACAAAAGAAACAGGTACAATGCTTCTCTTCTGAATCGTGCATCATAACTGGTGGCGCCCTTGTGACCAACCATATTCCATAGCATTGACGGCAATTTGCCACAAACGCCTAAAAACAGCAGCCAGCTTTTGCTTAAGGCATTTTTTGATTTAAATTTCTTGGTTAATATAGCCGCATAGGAGTACTCATAAATTTTATAAACAACTTTGGATAAGCCATTACTGGTTTCAACAATACTGATGCGATTGCAAACTAATTGATGCTGTTTATCATATTCAAATTTATCGGTATAAATTTCATAGGTGGCTGCTTCATCAGCATTAAAAAAGTCCCACTGACGGGCAAACCGTTTTGCATACCTTTCCGCCGTTTCATGCGTAAACGTTTCACCCAATCCCGACAAATAAATACCGACTTTCATAGATCTTAAAACCCCACATTAAATTTAACAGGTATTAAAGGGTTTGTAAAGCGTACTACTACTCAAATTTGCACAGTGTTTACACGCGTTTTTATATTGTGTTGATGTCCCGCACTCTGGTTGTTGAATTAATTTTAATTATTTTAGTATTCTTAAAACTTTTAACTTGCTTATAAGTTACTGTAAAAAAGATTTTTATGGATTTAGGAATTGACAAAAGCATAAGCCATTGGTGGGTGTTTTTAATAAGAGGAATACTCTTTGTTTTGGTAGGCATTTATATGATTGCCTCGCCGGTAGTAAGCTTTATAACGCTCGGGTTTTTATTTGGCCTGATTATTTTCGTAGCCGGCGTTTCTGAATTATTCCACGTAGTTAGAGATAATACCCAAACGGGCCGCGGATGGCACCTGCTGTTGGGAATTATTGATTTATTACTGGGTGCATCATTAATGGTACATGTAGCAGCAAGTGTGGCTATAATGCGTATTGTTTTAGGCCTATGGTTTATATTCAGGGGAGTTTCGTTGTTTATGTTTTCAAGGCGAACCGGTAGCTCATGGGTGCTAATTATTGGCTCGGTATTGGTTTTTATTTTTGGCTTACTGGTGTTGTTTAATCCGGCCTTTGGCAGCTTAACTATCATTTTGTGGACAGCTATTGGCTTTATTGCAACCGGCTTTTTCAATATAGCCATAGGGTTGATGATGAGAAGAGTCTGATTACTAATATCGAGAAGCCGGTTTTGCTTTTAAATTGAAACCACATTGTAATATTTAAAAATAAAGCCCGGTGCAGTTGGTAGGTAATGTATTTTTGGTTGATTAAATTTTGACCCTATGCCATTAATTACGTTAACCCTTTTAAAAGGAAGGGATGCCAAAGAGAAAAAAGATATTTGCGATGCCGTGCATGCTGCTTTAGTTGGTAGTGGTGTACCCGCGGCGGATCGTTTTCAGCGAATCATAGAGCTTGAACCAGAGAATTTCATTTACGATACGCACTATCCCGACCTTGAGAATGCCCGCACAGACAAATTTGTGATTATAGAGATTTTGCTTTCTGTGGGCCGGAGTGTAAAAATAAAACGCAAAATCCTGGCCGATTTGATGGAAGGACTTAAGAATAAGCAAATAGCAACCAATGATATAATGGTATGCTTTAAAGAAACGCAATGGGAAAATTGGGCTTTTGCTAACGGCGTACAGATCCACATTTAATAAAATGTAAAGAAAGATATCTTAGAGCCTGTTTAAATTTAAGTCAATATTTTATATAAGCAGAAAAACAAAGCGTCATTGCTGTACCTCAGCAATGACGATATTTTTTTGTTTTTAGACAGTCTCTTAAACTTTTATATCGATAAAAAGTCAGATTATTGTTTTTATAAATACTCAAATATGAAAAAGCTGCTTACCTTAACATTCTTAATTCTTTCATCTTATTATTGCTTTTCCCAAAAAACGCTGCTTCGCTATTATAACGGCAAGCAACGGAAGCATTTTTACACCACCGATTTTAGCGAATACGGCAATGGTAAAAATGGCTGGGTGTTGGAAGGTCCTTCATGTGTAGTCTATACCGCCGAAAACAGGGGGAGGAGCATAGCTCCACTTTTCCGCTATTTTAATAGACGAACCGGCGACCATTATTATACCCTTAACTTTAATGAATACGGCCAGGGATCAAACGGTTACGTTTTAGAAGGCCCGGCCTGCTATCTCAATATGCGGCAGGTGCCCGGAACAGTGCCTTTTTTTAAATACTATAACCCTTATACCAACGACCATTTTTACACCATTGATAAAAGTGAACTTGGCAGAGGCGGCCGCGATGGCTATCAATTTTTAGGAGTTGAAGGCTTTGTGTATCCTGCCCAGGCAAACAACTATTAAATAGAGCCTGCACTAAATCATATAATGCTCAATGATATCGGCCGGAATTTTAGCACTCCGGCCGCTTTGCATATCAATCATCACATAATCAAACCAGCCATCGCAGCAAATTTTGTTGGTGGCTTTATTAATGATGGTAAATTTCACCCTGCATCCCTTATCGTCAATACTTTCAATACCGGTTTTTACTATAAAGTAGGCCCCCATGGTTAAAGCACGTTTATAATCAACATGGGCAGTGCGCACTACCCAGCCAAAACCACGTTCCATAAATTTTTCCATAGCCATACCATAGCAGCGCTCCATTTGGTCATAACGCGCAGCAAGTACGTAATCAAAATATTTGCTGTTATGTACGTGATGAAACATGTCAATATCATCCGGCCTTACACGAAATTCAGTTTCAAAAGTGGCGTAAACATTCATGCTTGCAAAGATAGTTCGAAAGTAGAAAAACTCGGTAAAGTCCGAAAGAAAGAGTTTCTGTTTTTATCAACTGCAAACTGCTACTGCCAACTGTAAACTATTAACTGCAAAGCCCTTGTTTTTTACACAAAAAGCCTTACCTTTGCACCTCAATTAATCAAATTATTTACGCTTTAGTATTATTCAAGTGATATATTTAAGTAAAGAAGCAAAAACAGAGATTTTTGCAAAACATGGTGAAAATGCTGCCGATACAGGCTCAGCCGAAGGACAAGTTGCATTATTCACATACCGCATTGCACATTTAACAGGGCACCTGAAAAAAAACAAACACGATTTTTCGACCCAATTATCATTGCAAAAACTGGTAGGTAAACGCCGCGCATTGCTGGCATACCTTTACAAAAAAGATATTGAAAGATACCGTGCTATCATCAAGGCTTTACAGCTAAGGGATATCATCAAGTAAATTTTACAGATATTTTTAAAAAAGCCATCTCAAATTAGGGGATGGCTTTTTTACTTTTAACCATCATTAGTTACCGGTAAAATAAACAACTTGTGATAGTTAAGCTTTAAATGGCGAAAGATCTATAGAAAAACAATATACACACAAATAAAAAACCGATGCGCCCTAAAGATGAAAGCGCATCACAACGAAAAAAAGATGAATGTAATTAAAAAAGTGATCGATTTAGGCGACGGCCGCACCATCGAGATCGAAACCGGAAAACTGGCCAAACAAGCTGACGGATCAGTAGTAATTAAAATGGGTGATACCATGTTACTTGCTACAGTTGTTTCTTCGCCCGAAGCAAAAGAAGGTGTTGATTTTTTACCGCTTTCTGTTGACTACCAGGAAAAATATGCTGCTACCGGACGTATTCCCGGTGGCTTTTTACGCCGCGAGGCCCGTTTATCAGACTATGAAGTTTTGATTTCACGTTTGGTTGACCGTGCTTTACGCCCAATGTTCCCTGAAGATTATCATGCTGATACACAAGTAATGATTTCTTTAATTTCTGCCGATAAAGACATCATGCCTGATTGCCTTGCAGGTTTAGCGGCCTCAGCTGCTCTGTCGGTATCAGATATTCCTTTTAATGGCCCTATATCAGAAGTACGTGTTGCTAAAGTTGATGGTCTGTTGATAATTAACCCAACTTTAAGTCAGTTGGAACATGCTACTTTAGAATTTATCGTAGCGGGTTCTGAGCACGACATCAACATGGTTGAAGGTGAATCAAAAGAGATTCAGGAAGACGAATTAGTTGAAGCCATAAAGTTTGCTCATACTGCTATAAAACACCAGTGTTTTATTCAGAAAGAATTAACCATTGCTGTTGGTAAAACCGAAAAACGCGTTTACAGCCACGAAAACAGCAACGAAGAGCTTAAGAAAGCTATTTATGCTGCAACCTACGATCAGGTTTATGCTATAGCTGGTGCCGCTTCTGCAAAAGAAGAACGTGGTGCTAAGTTTAAAGAAGTAAGAGACGCTTACATCGAAACACTTGGTGAAATTGATGATGTAACTAAATTCCTTGCTAAAAAATACTATCACGATGTGGAGTATGATGCTATCCGTAACCTGGTATTAGATGAAGGTAAACGTTTAGATGGTCGTACTACTACCCAAATACGCCCTATATGGAGCGAAGTTGGCTATTTGCCTGCTGCGCACGGTTCGGCCGTATTTACTCGTGGCGAAACACAATCATTAACCAGCGTTACTTTAGGCGCAAAGGATGATGAGCAAATGATTGATGGCGCGTTCATCAACGGATACTCAAAATTCCTTTTACACTACAATTTCCCTGGTTTCTCAACTGGTGAGGTTCGCCCTAACAGAGGAGCAGGTCGTCGTGAAATTGGACATGGTAACCTGGCAATGCGCTCGTTAAAACAAGTATTACCTGCTGATGATGAAAATCCATACACCATCCGCGTAGTTTCTGATATTTTAGAATCAAACGGATCATCATCAATGGCTACAGTTTGCGCTGGTACATTAGCTTTGATGGATGCAGGTGTTAAAATTAAATCACCGGTATCTGGTATTGCAATGGGTTTAATTACCAATGAGATGGGTACCAAATATGCTATTCTTTCTGATATTTTGGGTGATGAAGATCATCTGGGTGATATGGACTTTAAAGTAACAGGTACCGTAAATGGTATTGTTGCCTGCCAGATGGATTTAAAGATCAACGGTTTATCTTACGAAGTATTAGGTAAAGCTTTAGATCAGGCTAAAGAAGGTCGTTTGCACATTCTTGGCGAAATGAAGAAAACCATTGAACAACCCCGCGAAGATTACAAACCACATGCGCCGCGTATCATCACCATTAAAATTGATAAAGAATTTATTGGTGCAGTTATCGGGCCCGGCGGTAAAATTATCCAGGAAATGCAACGGGAAACCGGTGCCACTATTTCAATAGAAGAAGTAGGCAACCAGGGTATAGTTCAGATATTTGCCGATAACAAGGAATCAATTGATAAAGCTGTATCACGTATTAAAGCTATTGCTTCAAAACCTGAAGTTGGCGAAATATATGAAGGTAAAGTAAAATCAATTATGCCTTTTGGTGCATTTGTTGAAATTATGCCTGGAAAAGATGGCTTACTGCACATTTCGGAAATTGACCACCGCAGAATTGAAACTATGGATGGTATTTTTGAAGTTGGCGATGAAGTACGCGTAAAATTGCTTGATGTTGATAAACAAGGCAAGTTAAAACTTTCAAGAAAAGTATTATTACCTCGCCCGGAAAAGCAATAAAAACTAAAACTTTTTAAAGTTTAAAGCAAACAAAACCCTCTTTCGGAGGGTTTTGTTTGCTTTAAATTATTTTTTCTCGTTTTTTTTTCTAAGATTTAAAACAAATAAGTTTTTTTTTGCTTCTTAAAGGTTTAGAGTTAGCTGCTGATGACCTTTATGACCGACCCTATTAGAAAAATGGCTTCTACCAACAACGACCCCTTAGATTTCATTAACAGCAACCCGGCCGGTATTCAAACAGGTTCGCAAACAGATTTAGTTCAATTGCTTTTGTATGAAATTATCCGGGTGAAAGATCTGATAAAATATTATGACTCTATCCCAAATGGAGCCGGGCAGCTTGGCTCTTCTATTTTAAATGAATTGGTTTCAGAAGCTTACAATTCCCTCGTAAACTACGATACTATCCTGATGCAGAAATATTATGATTTACTGCTTAATTGTGACTGATACTTATTGATAATAACGAGGTTGATAAGAAACCGGTTAGAGCGTGTAATTTGTATAAAATTACAAAAAAAATATACTCCTGATCTCTAATCTCTAGTCGCTAATCTCTATCTTTGAGATTATGAATCACCTGGTAGCACCCTCAATTTTAGCGGCCGATTTTGCCAATCTGCAACGTGATATTGAAATGATTAATAACAGTGATGCTGACTGGATACATGTAGATATTATGGATGGCATGTTTGTGCCCAATATATCATTTGGATTTCCGGTAATGAACGCAGTTAAGAAACATGCTACCAAACCGCTTGATGTGCATTTAATGATCGTTGAACCTGATCGTTATTTACAAAACTTTAAAGATGCCGGTGCATCAGGCATCACCGTTCATTACGAAGCTTGCCCTCATCTTCACCGGACAATACAGCATATTAAAGAATTAGGATGCCAGGCCGGTGTTGCACTAAATCCGCATACACCCGTGGCATTATTAAAAGACATTATAAGAGATCTCGATCTCGTGCTCATCATGTCTGTAAACCCAGGCTTTGGCGGACAGAAATTTATCGAAAATACTTACAAAAAGGTATTCGACATTAAAGAACTCAGCTTTAAACACAATACCGACCTGCATATAGAGGTTGATGGCGGCATTGATCCGGAGAACGCAGCTAAACTGGTTATTGAAGGTGCCAATGTATTTGTAGCAGGCAGCTCAGTTTTTTCGGCGGCAGATCCATCCCTTGCTATCTCCGAGTTAAAGCACGCCTGCACCACTTCCCGATCGTGATGTAAGCCTGATAATAAAAGCCCCTATTTTTTTTGATATTTTTAATTATTGGGTTAGTTTGTCTGTTATTTGTATAATTTTAAAAAAAATGCAAATAATGTCTATAAACATTGTCAGATTAACTAACTTCGGCCCATCTAAATACGAAGTTGTTAATGACTTGTGTATGTGAAACCAATTAATAAATCAAAAACGAAGCCATTTAATCCGATGATAAACGGATAATAACCATTAAGGACAATGGGTTCATTGAATTAAAAACAATTAAATAAAATGAAACATAATTTTGGCGCCGGACCCGGCATTTTACCACACGAAGTTTTAAAACAGGCAGCTGCGTCAGTAGTTGATATGAATGGAATCGGACTTTCAATTCTTGAAATTTCGCACCGTTCGCCGGAGTTTGAAGCCGTTTTGGATGAAGCGGTGAAACTGGTGAAAGAATTGCTTGAGGTTCCGGAAGGCTATTCTGTATTGTTTTTACAAGGCGGCGCAAGTACTCAGTTTGCTCTTGCACCCTATAATTTGTTGCCCGATGGTGGTAAAGCTGCATATTTGGAAACAGGTGTTTGGGCAAATAAGGCACTTAAAGAAGCAAAATTCTTTGGTGATGTGCAAATTGTAGCTACTTCAAAAGAAAGTAATTTCACTTTCATACCTAAAGATTATACAATACCTGCTGATGCAGCGTACTTTCATATTACATCAAACAATACCATTTACGGTACACAGTCACAGAGTTTCCCAACATCGCCAATACCGGTTGTTTGTGACATGTCTTCTGATATTTTCAGCCGCAAAATTAATGTTGCTGATTTTGGTTTGATTTACGCCGGCGCTCAGAAAAATATGGGGCCAGCCGGAACAACCCTGGTTATTGTTAAAGACGAAATTCTAGGCAAAACAGGTCGCAAAATTCCTGCTATGTTTAACTACCAAACTCAAATTGAAGGTGGTTCAATGTACAATACGCCTCCGGTTTTTGCAATATACGTGTCAATGCTTACTCTAAACTGGTTAAAATCAAAAGGCGGCGTTGCTGCAATTGAGAAAGAAAACATTTCAAAAGCAAGAGTATTGTATGAGGAAATTGACCGTAATCCATTCTTTAAAGGAGTTTGCGCTGTTGAAGATCGTTCACACATGAATGTTTGTTTTGTGATGGAAGATCCTGCTTTGGAAAAAGCATTCCTGAAACTTTGTGATGATAAAGAAATTGTGGGTATTAAAGGCCACAGAAGTGTAGGCGGTTTCAGGGCTTCTATTTACAATGCATTGCCTATCACCAGCGTTTATGTATTGATTGATGCCATGCAGGAATTTGCTGAAAAAAATAAACAATAACTTTAATAGTCATTGGTCATTGTATCATTAGTCTTTTTTTTAAATGCTAATAAACAATGCCCAATGACATAATGACTAAATGACCCAATGATCAAAATATTAGCTAATGACGGGATTGACCCGGCCGGCAAACAACTTTTAGAGGAAGCCGGTTTTATAATTGATACCAATAACATACCACAGGACGAGTTACCTGTTAAATTGCAAAACTATGATGGCATTACCGTACGTAGCGCTACCAAAGTTCGCAAAGCACTTATTGACGCTTGCCCAAATCTTAAGTTAATTGGTAGGGGTGGAGTTGGTGTCGATAATATTGATGTTGAATACGCCAGAGAAAAAGGCATAGGCGTTTACAATACCCCCGCGTCATCATCTCTTTCAGTGGCCGAACTGGTATTTGCACACTTATTTACCGGCGTACGCTTTTTACAGGATAGTAACCGAAAAATGCCGGTTGAAGGCAGCACTAAATTCAATGATCTGAAAAAAGCTTATGCCAAAGGTATTGAGCTTCGCGGAAAAACCATTGGTATTTTAGGATTTGGTCGTATTGGGCGTGAGGTTGCTAAAATTGCTATCGGTGTAGGTATGGACGTATTAGCTTATGATCTTTTCCCTTTCAATCCTGAATTAGAAATAGTTTTGGGCGGCGGTACAACTGTTAAGGTAACCGTAAAAACAGCTACCCAGGAAGAAATTATTAAACAAGCTGATTTTATCACCATTCATACTCCTTTTGTTGATAAACCTATTATCGGTTCAACCGAGTTTGAGCAAATGAAAAAAGGTGCGGGTGTTGTAAATTGTTCACGTGGAGGCTTGATTGATGAAGATGCTTTAATCACTGCTTTAGATAGCGGCAAAATAGCATTTGCTGCACTTGACGTTTTTGACAACGAGCCAACACCACGCGTTGATATATTAACTCATCCAAAAATTTCATTAACCCCACACATCGGTGCATCAACTAATGAAGCACAGGAAAGAATAGGGTTGGAACTTGCTAATTTGATTATCGACCACTTTAAAAAATAAATAGACACAAGTTTATCGAATTTTACTAAAAACACGAATTGTATGATGAATGCAATTCGTGTTTTTAGTTTTATAATGGATGCTAATTCGTATAATTCGAAAAAATTAGTGCAATTCGTGTCTACTTCAAATCATACGCTACTCCTTTTTCCGGTATCACAGCGTCATAACCCTCATCAATAAGAGCATCAGCAAAAGCTTGCATACTGCTGGTTTCTCCATGCACCAGGAAAACTTTTTTTAACTGCGCTTCATCTACTTGCCTTATTGTATTCATCAAGTCAGTGTGATCGCCATGGGCGCTTAATACATCTGTTTGTTTAATAGTTGCATACACAGACAGTTCACGATCTTTTATGTGAACAATAGGATCGCCTCTCAATAACCTAAAACCTAGAGTACCTTTTGCACAATAGCCTATAAATAAAATAGTGCAATAGTAATTTTGGATGTTGTGATACAAATGATCTTGTATGCGTCCGCCATCAAGCATACCTGCAGATGATATAATTACACAGGGTTCAAAATAATTAGATACCTGGCGGCTGTCCTTCAAATTCTCAACATAAGTAAGATTGTCGAACTCAAACTCGTCACCCCGTTTCTGATAAAACTCCTGTGCCTCCTGATTTACCAGGGAATGATACTTACGGAAAACTTCGGTAGAACGCACGGCCAGCGGACTGTCAACAAATATCTTAACGGCTGGTAATAAACCGCTGCTGAATATTTTATTTAACGAATAAACCAGTGATTGCGTACGGCCAATACTAAATGCCGGAATAATTAATCGTCCCTGTTCTTTTATGCAGGCTTTCTCAATTACTTCAACCAACGTTTCTTCAACAGTTTTACCTGCTGTATGGTATCTGCCGCCATATGTCGATTCAGTAACTATATAATCTACATCGGGCAAAGCTTGCGGATCATCCAAAACGGGATAATTTTTACGGCCAATATCGCCGGTAAAGGCAATTGTTTTCTCTACGCCATCCTCAGTCACTTTAAAAATAGCCGCTGCGGCCCCTAATAAATGGCCAATGGGTATAAATGTCAATTCGATATTTCCATTTACCCGGAATGGCCTGTTATAAGCTATCGTTACAAACCGCTCCACAGTATCCATTACATGTTTTTGCAGATATAATGGTTGTGCACCGGTATTAAATTTACCTTTTCTATTGTGTTTATTCCCTTTGTGCGCCTTCCGCATAAATATGCTCACCGAATCAAGCAGTAGCAGTTCGGTAAGATCGGCTGTTGGGCTGGTGCAAAGAATTTGCCCATCAAAACCTAAGCGTATAAGTGTGGGTAAATTGCCAGAGTGATCAATATGGGCGTGGGTTAGTACAACTACATCAATTTCTGCCGGGTTAAATGCAAAGTCTTCGTTTGTTTGGATATTGCGGTCTTTTTCATAATCCAGTCCGCAATCAATTAAAATTTTATATTGGCCAACTTCCAGCAAATGCATGCTTCCGGTTACCTGCCGGGCTGCCCCGTGTATGGTTAATTTCATCTTTTATGTTCGCGATTCTTTGGCCTTGTCCGTTTATCGGCAATGCTTTAAATTATTAAAAAAAATAACAAAAACCAACCTTTGAATCACCCGCAAACATATTATTATTGTTTTAAACATTTGATGCAGAGACGAGCATTTTTTTGAACATTAGCAAACCAAAATATTGCAAACACGTAAATAAGCCTATTTTTGATTAGCTTTTTTGCAGAATTTGATTAAGCTATGTTATAATTGTAAGTAATTTAATTCGCGTTCTTTTTTAAACATCCTAACAATACATATTTAAACAACGATTACACCAATGGAAGAAATAGAGGATTTTTCGGAAAAAATACACGAACAAAGTAATGAGCATGCGCACCACATGCTTAAAGAAGGTAAGGAAAAATGGGTGCTATATGTAGCACTGACTACCGCGGTCATCGCAGTACTAGCTGCTATAGCGGGATTACTAGCCGGAGACCACGCCGATGAGGCAATGCTGTCACAGATGCGATCATCTGATCAATGGGCCTTTTACCAGGCAAAAGGCATTAAGAATGACGTACTTGCATCTAACAATAAAGTACTACTGGCTTTAGGAAAAACTCCCGCTGCTGCAGACACATTAAAAATCAAGGAAAACAAAAAAGAACAAGCAAAAATTATGCAGGAGGCAAAAGATGCCCAAAAGGAATCGGACGAGCATGTTTCTTTGCACAAAATCCTGGCCCGTGCGGTAACACTTTTTCAGGTTGCGATTGCCATAGGTGCCATTTCTATAATTACCAAACGGCGCAATTTATGGTTAGTTAGCGTCGGCTTTGCTATTGTAGGTATCTTCTTTTTGCTACAGGGAACGTTATTCTAACCTTATCTCAATAATATTTCATAGCGATGGGTTTTAAAACTCATCGCTATATGCTATAGCTATAAATTAAAATCCTCCTCCTCATGCTTTTGCCGTATCTTTGGCCAAATGACGATAAAAGAAGCACTGGCGAATCTGAATATTGCAGCCTTAAATGATATGCAGCAGGCCGCGCTCGCTGCCGCCGCAAAAGGAGATACAGTATTACTATCACCAACAGGCTCGGGTAAAACACTTGCTTTTTTACTGCCGCTCTTAAATTTGTTAAACCCCGCAGAAACACGTGTACAAGCACTCATACTGGTGCCATCTCGCGAACTGGCTTTACAAATTGAGCAGGTATTTAAAGATATGAAGAGTGGCTTTAAGGTAAATTGCTGCTATGGCGGCCATCCCGTAAAAATTGAACGAAATAACCTTTCACAGCCTCCAGCTTTGTTGATAGGAACACCTGGCCGTATAGCCCATCATTTACGACGCGAAAGTTTTAGTACCACTGCTGTCCAGACTTTGATACTGGACGAATTTGATAAATCGCTTGAATTTGGTTTTCAGGAGGATATGTCTTTCATTATTAAACAATTGCCCAATCTGAAAAAGCGGATTTTAACATCAGCTACTCAAATGCAGGAAATACCTACGTTTACGGGTATTCGTAATCCAATTGGGATCGATTTTCTGAAAAGTGAGATAAATGCACCTGATCTTAAACTGAAAGCCGTGATATCCCCGGCTGCGGATAAGTTGGACACGCTGTTTGCCTTGATTTGCAAAATAGGAGATAAGGCCTCATTGGTTTTCTGCAATCACCGGGAAGCGGTTGACCGGATAAGTGATTTATTGTGGAATATGGGCATGGCACATGATATTTTTCATGGTGGAATGGAGCAGGAAGACAGGGAGCGGGCATTATTGAAATTTAGAAACGGAAGTCACCGCTTACTCATTACCACAGATCTGGCTTCAAGAGGATTGGACATCCCTGAAATTGAAAATGTGATCCATTACCAGTTACCGCATACCGAAGAAGCTTTTTTACACCGCAATGGCCGCACCGCAAGAATGCATGCCAAAGGGACATCGTATTTAATATTAACGGAAGATGAAAAACTAGCTTATGTTAAGCAAAATCCGGAAATTGAAATATTACCCGAAAAGGTTGTTGTTCCAAAGCCATCACAATGGATAACTTTGTACATCGCCGCAGGCAAAAAAGATAAAATAAACAAAGTGGATATTGTAGGTTTGCTCCTGCAAAAAGGAGAATTAGCTAAGGATGATCTGGGTTTAATTGAGGTATTGGATCATACATCGTACGCTGCGGTAAAACGCAATAAGGCAGAGCATGTCTTAAAACTGATTAAAAACGAAAAAATTAAAAACAAAAAGGTTAAAATAGAAATTTCTGTATAACCTTATGAGCAGAAAAAACTGATATGAGTAATAACGACATAATGAAGAAGCTCCGTGTGGCCATGCAGTTTACGGACGACGATATTATAGAGGTTTTAAAATTGGCCGACTTCAGGATAACCAAAACTGAATTGGGGGCAATCTTCCGTAAAGAAGATCACCCTAATTTTAAACCTTGCGGCGACCAGATATTACGCAATTTTTTAAACGGCCTGATTATTTACAAACGCGGACCGAAAAAACAAGAGGAGTAATCTTCACTACCTGCTGCTTCATTCCTTCCGTACGATATCATTATTAACCTCAATCTCCTGAAGCAAACCTGCTGAACTTTTTGAGTACATTTTATATTGTTTATCATCAGACGCTGACATTTTTACGATATCAGAATTGGTTTGATTTAACTGCTTTATTAAACTATTGATTTTGTTCAGGTGCGAGTTAAATAGCTTCACCCGGTTGTTATATCCATCTAACTGGCTGTTTTTTGCAACGGCGCTTGCCTGTTTTGAAGTATCGGGCAATTCAACGCTATAGGGCTGTAAATTACTTACAGTGGTTAAAACCGGCGTTAACGATGCTGTGGTATCTTTTTCATTTAACTTTACTAAAGTTAACTTGTTAGCATCAGGATTATAATCAACCAGTCCTGAGTATTCGCTTAAAATGGCCGCAACTAATTGATGCTGGGTATGGTATGCATCTTCAATCAGTTTGGTTTTTATATTGTTTTTAAAGCCGTTAAACAATAAGGAGGTAAAATCATAGGCCCTTGTACGCAAAACCGCGTTCTGTACAGAATAGTAATTGCTCAATGTTTTACTTTTAGTATAAAGCATCCCCAGGTTAGTGCTTAACAATTGAAAATTGGGGTTGCCGCTGCTCATCAGCGAGATATCAGCTTCATTACCGAACGTGTAAAATTGCTTACCGAAAATCTCCAGATCATCAATACGCTCGTACGACGAAAGAAAGTAGAGACGATAATGTTGGTATTCGGAATCGGGATCGTTGATTTGATCATAACAAGTTTGCAGGAAATCCTGAATGGCTTTATCGTTTAATATCTGATAAATATTTGCATTGGCGCTTGGCTTCCACCTCAATAATGAGAGCTTACCTTTAAATTCAAGTTCTTCGGCATTATTAACTCTTAGTGAATCGAATAATTTGGCTATAAAAGAAACCTGTACACCAGCCTGCAAAGCATGGTTATTGTTTACCAATGCATATAAGCTATCTTGTATAGTGAAATAGTTTTCGCTGTTATTCCAGTATGATGGTTCCAATGGCGGTACCAATAAGCGGTTCGTTTTGGTATCTACAAAAACGAAGGTCCCCAGCGGATAAACGTTCTGGAAGTTATTTTCCAGCATTGACATACTGGTCATTGATGTTGAATCCATCTTCAGCAAAAAGTTAAGTACTTTATTGTGCTCCAGCTGCAAGCTTAAATTTTCCAGCGATTCAAAACTGGTATTCTCTTTTTCGGGAATTACAATAGGGATATAGAAGACTTCGTTCTTTTGCTTGCTAAGGGTAACAAAGTCTTTTCTTACAATGGCCGACGTTTCGTCTTCGCCATTTTGACCATAAAATGAAACCGTATCATTTTTACTTACCGAAACTTCTTTCTCTTTTTCCTCCCCGGGAGCCAGTTTTACCAATGATTTAACTTTAAAATCGCCCGATTTTTTATTGATCTTATAAAATACAGTTACCACATTTTTGGTGGTGTTCTTTATTTTAAACTTAAAACTTTCGGCGTTTGCCTTAAAGGCCGCTAAGGTTATAAATAGCGATAACAATATTACAGTATAAATATTGGGACTTTTGGAGACAGTTAACTTTGATTGTTGCGAGACTGATAAATTAAGTTGGGTTAACATAGGTATTTGTTTGTTTATAGCAGCCCGGCAAAATAGAGCTGTTTGGCAATAGCCCGACAAAAATCAGGCCTTTACAGTGTTTGTTTTTATAAAAACTTCCTTGAAACGTTTTTGTTGCTTTTAGCCACCTTTGATAATTTTAACTTCATAGTTTCTTCATAAAACTGCCAAAACGATAGCGACAAATTTTGCCATCTGCCCCTAAAATGTGACAAAGGCCTGTTTAGTTATTTTCAATAATGCGATATTGTCCGCTTTTTATCAGCCGTTGTTGTTCAGCGGTGAATGGTTGCCTGCCGCCAAAATCCTGTACCCAATAGTCGTTATATAGTGCAATACCCACGTCCTTAAAAGCCGGGTTCATTAGGTTTTTGCAATGCCCTTCACTTTTAAACCAGCCTTGCATTACTTCGGCTATACTTTGCTGCCCCATGGCAATATTTTCGCCTACGGCAAAACTCCTATAGCCTTTAAAATAATAACCGGCTTGTACTACCCGGTCTTCCAGGTTTCGCCCATCTTTGCTGGTGTGGCTAAAATAGTTTTTTTCGGCCATATCATGCGCATGTTCTTTGGCGGCAATTTCCAGGTTATGATTCCAAACTATGGGCGGAGCGGGAGGCATATAGTTTACGCCACAGTTGCATCCTTTTTGGCGAATATGATTAATATCTTCTAAAAATTCACGCTCAAAATCCTGCTTACTAATATAGCGCTGGCTATAACCGCTTAAACAAGCGGTCAACGTTATAAGTGTAAATAAACCTCTCAGTAGTATTTTCATAGCTGTAAGACAATACAAAGGTCACGAAGTTTAATGTGAAGATCTCAGACAATTATAGTTTTTTTTGCCGATTACGCCTACTTTTAATAAAGACCACCGTAACCATAAGAATTATAATTGCTAAAAGAATTATAATGAAGCTATTTTTTTGGAGGAGTTGTTTTTGTAAGACTTCCGAATATTGTAGGTATAAACTTTTTTTTTCTGAAGGGAATCAAGCTTTTTCTTTTGGATTAAAGCCTGGGCGTTTAATGCTGCCAAATACTTTGCACGTTCGTCTCTGCGGATGCTGTCATTCAAAGCATCCCGCTTTTTTAATACTGCAGCTTCTTTGGGATAATCCTTAAGCCGATTATACAGTAATGCATAATTCCTCAATACTTCTGATTGCATTTTTGGGTAATGATGGGTAACAGAAAGCTGTAACGCCTCATTTAAATCACCCATGGCCAATGTATAATCTTCTATCGCACTCTTTATGGCCGATAAGGTGAGGAGTGATGTAATAATGTTCGGTACATCATTTTTTAAACGCGACAAGTTATTGGATTGCAACACAAACCATTTAGCCTGTGTATATTTTTTTTGGGCGAAATATACCTTTGTTAAATTATCAAAACAACTACGTAATCCCGCGGTGTCGTCATACATGGAATATTGATGTAATGCCAGCATGGTATAATTAATAGCTTCGGATTGGTATGAGGCTATTTGTTTTTTATTGCTCAGCGTATCATAATTCAAATAACTTGAAGCGATAGCCGAATAAATGGGCCCTTTTAGCAATTCGTATTTGTTTGTTTTTAGCTGCTGCATCAGCTTGTCAACACCCAAGCCTTTGAGTTCCCGTTTAACGCTGTCAACATGAGCAGCTTCTACTAGTCTTAAGCTGTCTGCCTCTTTTATCTTGAGGCTATCTGCATGGCTTAATACCAATATGGTACCGATGCTATCAGGCAGTTTATTATCGGCCATTACAAATAGCTTTTTATTATCGGTATATCTTAAGCTGTCGGGTAAGTTATTAAATGCGAGAAGCCTTATACTGTAAGAATGATTTGTTGACGAAGATAATTTATAGCTTTCATTATTCTTTTGTGCCCACATTACCCGCAAACTATCTGCCTGGTGAGCATATGCCGTAGTTTTTATAGTATCAGGGCCATGGTTATTGGCTGACAACTTTAAAACGACAGATAGAACTAAAAAAAGAGTATAAGCAAACTTCATAATTTATCAGCAGAAAAGAGTATTAAATTTAAATAACAATATTCAAATAATGTGCCTTTTTATGTGTGGGAGGGGCAATATGACAATATTTAGAAGGGAAATTGCTGTTTTTGGCTTTTGTTGGAACATTTTCGCCTGAAAAACAAAGGGGAATTTATTAACGGGCGTTAATATAGATGCAAAAATGGTTGAATATACCTATAATTAGTACAGTAAATTCCACTAATTAAGATAGCCAGGGTATTAGCGGATTGCTTTTTCGTACCGGTTCAGGAAGTTGTTGAATAATTTGCTTTTTTTCAAAATCAGGTTAAAAAGGCTAATGCCAATAATGGCGCAGGTGATGCCAGCTATTACATCCATAATGTAATGATGACTTGCGTAAACGGCCGTAAACCATATACCCAGCATAACAGTTGCAAAAAAGATATTGATGGCACCTAAACGATTTTTAATACCATAATACAAAACAACAACCGGGTATGATGAATGCAACGATGGCATAGCCGCAAAAACATTAGACCCTTTGGCATAGATAGATTTAAAAATACCGGCATTGAAATACTGATCAAATTTGGCAAGCCCAGCCGTGTTACCCGGGGTATTGGCATAAAACGTAAATCCATGATATTCAACATACCAGGGTGGTGCTGCCGGATACAGGTAATAAATAACAAAACCTATGATATTTATTAAAACAAATGTCAATGAAAAATAAAGGAACTGGCGCCTGTTTTTAAAAAAAAGGAAAGCAGCAAAAGCCAAAGGAACAGGGATCCAACAAAGATAAAAAATGCCCGCCGTTACATCTAAAAAGGTATTGCCGTTTAGCCTCCAGTATTCATTGGGTGTTAATAGTTTACCATTAAAGTTTATTCCGAAAAACCTCTTTTCCAGATTATATAAATCGGCAATATGAACAGTGTTATAATTATAGTTGGGGAAGGCTTTCATATAATCAAATATGATCCAGTAAACTATAAATATGGCAAAGCCGGTAATAAATTTACGGGTTATGGCAGACAGGAAATACATGGTGGTAAATATTCCAATCAACACCAATTGATCTGATTTATACCCAACCAGCTTCCACGAAAGCAGCAAATAAGCTAATGATATGGCAATAATAATAAACACCGACCGCAAAGTCACCTTTGCATCATCACCCGCAGCATTCGCCATGCTATTTCTTTAAAAAATCTGAACGGAAAATTTTATCCCAAAGAGGAGAGCTCACACCATATCCTTTTTCAGGATCCTGGTAATGATGTAACATATGATGTTGCTTTATTTTTTTCCAGATGTTGCCTTTAAAGTTGAAATGATGTATGGCATAGTGCGATATATCATAAAAAAGATATCCTAATATAAAACCCGGGAAAAATCCCCAGATATTATTTGCAGGCAATATGGCTTTAAACAAAAAGAAGAAAGCAGTTGCTAATGGAATACTAACAGAAGGAGGTAAAACCAGGCGCTTGGCATCGCTTGGATAATCATGATGGACACCGTGGAAAATAAAATGGAGCCTCATTGCCCATTCTTTACCTTCGGGTACATAATGAAATACAAACCGGTGCATAATGTATTCAACAAAGGTCCATACAAAAAGCCCCAGCGCAAACAGTTCAACAAACTTTAATACTCCAATAGAGAGCTCAAAGTCCTGATAAATGCAAAATGCAATAACCGGTATAAATATAAACAGGGGTACAGTAAAATGAACTTTTGATAAGCTTTCAAGAAAATCATTTTTGAACATCCTTGCAGATTCCTGCGAATTTGAAACGTATTTTTTTTTCATAACTAATCAGGTGTTAAAATATTTTATAATTTCTCTGCCTGTAAATGATTTTTATGGTCTTTTAAATATAACTATTCAAAAGCATCACCCAATTATAATAAAGAATTATTTGATAAAACAGATATTACTAAATTGTTGCGAATATATGATATTTACCGCGAATAGAGCAATTCCGTGTACTATTCGCGCTCCATTAAAATTAAACTTTTCTTAGCATCCATTAAGCGGTTAAATGCTGTAATATTTGTAAGAATAGCCAATACAGCTATAGGAATAGTAAATATCGACATGGTTTCGAAGATCTGAAACTTTGTTCCGGGTAAATAAATTTTATAATCACCACCTATATACATTGATGTTATACCACATAAAACAGCACATAGACCTATTGTAACTACCCGCTCAGGCCGTTGCATTAAACCGCCTTTACATTCAATTCCCAGCCCCTCCGCTCGTGCCCGTACATAACTAACCATCATTGATCCTATCAGCGCCACAAAAGCGAACAGAGAGCTTAAAAAGTAGTGATGACCAACCAGGTAGTAGCAAATCCCCAAAAACATTATTAACTCACTGTAGCGATCAAGAACTGAATCATAAAGTGCTCCAAATGTTGATTTCATATTGCCAAGGCGCGCAACCTGGCCATCGAGCATATCAAATAAACCGGCAAACAGGATTAACCCTCCGGCCCAGCCAACGTAACTCAAATCACCGCGATTTCCTTCTTCAGCGCCTAAAATAAATATTACAGCAACACCAACATTTAAAGCGAAACCAATAGAAGTAACAGCGTTTGGCGTTAATCCCAGTTTTATGAAAACCTTTACCACGGGATCAATTACTTTGTAAATGCCCAGCTGCAGGTTTGTACGAAGGGATGTTTGTTGTTCCATAATTGTTTACAATTTTAGAAATTGAATTGAACTAATGTGCGTATACCCCATTTAGCGATATCCGGGTGATCCAGATAAGTAAACCTTTTGACCAAATCAATACGTACAAATTTAAAAATGTTTTCAATACCAACACTACCTTCTACATAAGGTGTTTTTCCTAAAGCATAAGTAATAGGCTGTCCTGTTGAGGTAACCGGGTATTGATATAACGAAGGATGCAACGACGGATCATTGGTGCTGCTCACACCACCATAAATAGCCTTTAATGAGGCTGTTTCTCTCCACTTTAATTTCTTCAGCAATGGTATTTTATTGAAAAAGAAACCGTTAAAATGCTGATCGATATCTATACTTTCGTAATGATCGCCTACAAACTCCAAGAAGTTCATTAAGTTGTACGAATAGATATCATATGCATAAGTTTGATTGGCGCGAAATATATTAAGCAGCGGATAAGGCACCTGTCCGAAAATCTTTCCACCTTCGACCGTTACGTCGGCCCAACCCAATTGCGATAGGTAAAAACGTTTATCGATACGGGCATGGATCTTCTGATAGGCATAGTCGCCACCCAGTACGTCTTTCAGACCTTCATCAAAGTCTAACGAAAATACCGGGTTTTTGCTGGGCACCGGTATCCTGTAAATTTTACCCTGATAAAACTGTTCATTAGGCGCATAACGCAAGCCTACGGTAATATCGGCTGTTATCAGTTTATTTATACTTTGCGGCTGACCATTTTGATCATCATTAATGAAATAGAGTGACCCGGCAGGGACCTGCCCCAATCTGCTTAAGCCAAAACTATAAGAGAAATGATTTTCGTACTCATGTACATAATCTAACCGGTATGCCAGATCATAGAGATATTTATCGTTGTTTCCCCGCTTAAATGATAGTAAAAAGTTATCCTCCTGAACAAATTGCAAGTTTTCACCAGGGATATGCGTATCATATTGCACACTCGCCCTTATGTAATTCTGCGGAAATTTATAAATAGATTTATCATTGAGGGAGTAGGTGGCACTTAAAAAGCCCTTCCATTTCTCATCCTTAAAGCCGTAAGCCGCATATGTTTCAAAGTAATATCGCTTGCTTAATTCGGGAGTAGTTCGCCCACCGAATCGCAATTTTAAACCTTCAATAGGGTTAAAGCTGTAAAAGGTATTGGCAGGGCCAATTTCATACCATCCTTCATCTTTATACCCGGCTAATAATAGTGTAGCTATATCAAGGGTTCGCCTGAAGGACGGCATATTTCTCAAGCTATCTGTATTTTTATAAACTTTTGATTCAGCAGTAGTTAAAGTATCCAAGCGGTTTTGCACCCAAAACTGGTCGCTTCTATTTTTTGCTGCTTCCGGCACTGCATCTTCCTGATTTTTATACGTTGAATCGGGGCGGGGCTGGTTTACCACATAATTTTTATAAACTATTTCCCTTATGCCGAACAGGCCACCTGGCTTATTCCGGCTTATACCAAAATCGGCAATAGTTGTACTTTTACTCAAATGATAACGACCATCAGGGTTTTGCTCAAACTCCAGGTTAACACTCATGGTGTTTACAAAGTTGAGGTTGATATTTTTGTTGATCGTCAGGTTTGCTTTTTGAACAGCATAGTTACCATCAAGCGTTATATATATCTTGCCCACAAACAAAACATCTGTGGTATTACGCGGAGTAAAGCTTAATTCAACCAGCTTTTGGTTATTTACAACAACGGTATCGGTTATAAAAAATTTATAAAAAGTAGGAGCGGAGTTAGCTATCGGACTTAAAAAATTAGTGGTCATAAGGAATACAACATTCGAATAAATGTCCACCTTATAATACATATGCTTAAAGTAAACTGTTAAGCCTTCATTATCAATTGCGCCGCCAAAATTTACTGTTTTTTGTCCCAGCGTAGTCGTTTTTTCCTTTTCGGGATCTTTCCGGTAATAATATTGCGATAACTTTTCGTCCAAAAATATAGGCAATAATGATTTACCGGGGATGGTTGTGCTATCGCGATTATCTAAAACAAAAGCATACTTTTTTAAGCCGGGTTTTGAAGCAGCGTCTTTTTTAACGTTGGCCAAAGAAAACTGCATTTTATCATATTCCTTGTATTCAACATAGTTATAGCTGGTGGGCCTGTTTTTCTCTTTGTTTTCAATAACCTTCCTGATCAGTTCTACAGCAGGGTTGTCTTTATTACGATACTTTGGTTTCTTGCCGGATTTTACCACAACCTCTTGTAATTGAGATGCAGATGGCACCATACGTATGTTTATCTCTTGCTCTTTACCTGTTATAACAGTAAAAACAGCGTCCTTGTAACCCAAAAATGAGGCTTTGACTTTAATAACAGGTTTATCCGACTGAATACTGTATTTGCCCTGATTATCTGTATTAACGCCAATAGTTGTCCCTGGAAACGAAACTGCTACAAAAGGCAACGGCTTTTTATTTGTTGCATCTACAACAGTACCCGAAACAATGGTAGTTTGCGCAAAAATGGGAGTGGTACAGAATAAAAAAAGTATTATATTATATAACTTCTTGTAAGAATATTTAAAGTCCATGTAATTTATGCAAATACAACCCGATTTTTATTGATGTACGAAATCTAATTAGTTAATGATTGAGCATTGTTTTATTGTCTGCGTGATTAACACGGGCTATTTCCCATACTAAGCAAAGCGAAAGGCATTGGGGGCGCAATACCAAATAAGCTGCAAAGGTAGAAAAAACAACTTCGGACTTTTGTGGTCAAAAAGTCAAAAGTAAATAATTATGATTCTTATAATTTTCAATCAAATCCACATTAAAATAATTTAAACCATACAACGGTACTAACAATAATATTAGTATAAATACCCGCTAATACATCATCCATCATTATACCCCAACCTGATGGTAAATGTTCCATTTTTTTGATGTATAAAGGCTTTACAATGTCAAAAAAACGAAATAATACTAAGGCGAATAACAAATATGTTACATTAACGGGTACAAAAAGTAAGCCAATGCACATGCCGGCCACTTCATCAATAACTACCCGCGATGGATCTTTACCCCATATTTTTTCAACAACGGATGATGACCAAACGCCTGCCAAAGTTATTATAAGGGTAATTAGAAGTGAAAGTAATAAGGGAGGATAACCACCAGCCCAGGCAAGGTACCAGCAAATGCAGCAAAATATTGCTGCAATAGTACCGCCACCTTTAATATAGCCTATACCCAGGCTGGTGGAAAACAGTTTGTGAAAACTCATTATAACGAGTCAACCAATTCCTGGTAATAATCTAAGCCCAGGTGAGTGATTAAATCTTCGCCCATTAAGTGGCGTAATGTGTTTTGTAATTTTATTAACTGTTTGAAGATATCATTTTCTGGTGGCAAACCTTCTGCTGTTTGTGGCGATTTAAGGTAGAATGACAACCATTCCTGTATACCGCTCAGGTTAGCTCTTTTTGCCAAATCGCTAAATAAAGCTAAATCCAGAGCTATCGGCGCAGCTAAAATGGAGTCGCGGCAAAGGAAATTGATTTTAATTTGCATTTTATAGCCTAACCAGCCAAAAATATCAATATTATCCCAGCTTTCTTTGTTATCGCCATGAGGAGGATAGTAGTCGATACGAATTTTGTGATACAGATTTCCGTATAATTCAGGATTAGCTTCCGGTTTTAAGATATCTTCCAAAACACCAAGTTTGGATACTTCTTTGGTTTTAAAATTATCAGGATCATCCAATACCAAACCATCGCGGTTACCTAATATATTGGTCGAGAACCATCCGCTTACACCTAATGAACGTGCAGCAAGACCTGGTGCCAAAATAGTTTTCATTAAAGTTTGACCTGTTTTAAAGTCTTTACCGGCAATTGGGGTTTCGGTTAATTTGGCCAGCTCTATCAAAGCAGGGATGTCAACTGTTAAGTTAGGCGCGCCATTAGAGAAAGGAATACCCATTTTTAATGCTGCATAAGCGTATATCATGCTTGGTGATATGCGTTTATCATCATCAAGCAAAGCTTGTTCAAATTTGGCAAGGCTACTGTGAATTTCAGTTGCTTCGTAATAAATTTCAGTTGATCCGCACCAAATTAAAACTATACGGCTGCAACCATTTTTCTCTTTAAAGTTCTTAATGTCATTCATCACCTCCTGTGCAAGTTCATATCTTGTACCGGTTTTAACGTGCGTAGCAGTAAGGTTTTTAGCGTAATTGCTATCAAAGGCAGCTTTCATCGGCACAACAACTTCCAGCTCAGCTTTAACGGCGTTTAATAAACCAGGCTCAAGCACTTTTGCTTTCATTGCCGCTTCATAAACGTTGTCAGAATATACATCCCATCCACCAAAAACTATATCGTTCAAATTAGCCAGAGGAACAAAATCTTTAACTTTAGGATTACGGTTCTCAGTTCTTTTACCTAAACGGATATTTCCCATTTGCGTAAGTGAACCAATAGGTTGTGATATGCCCTTTTTTACGGCCTCAACACCGGCAATAAGCGTTGTTGCTACAGCGCCCAATCCCGGAATTAAAATACCGAGTTTGCCATCGGCAGGTTTGATATTAGTTTTCATTGTTTTATTATTATAACGTTATATAATTATTAGTATGGCCTACAGCCATTTATTTGCTTTATACCACTTAAGTGTTTCGGAAACTCCGGCTTTCAGATCATATTCAGGGGCGAAATCTAAACCGGTCCTGGCTTTACTGATGTCGCAATACCAGTTTATTGCCATCAGCTCATTTAACTTTTCAGTATTCAATACAGCTGCTTCGTTTTTCAAAGAACTGTATTTTTCTGAAATAATGGCTATAAATTTTACAAAGTTTACAGGTAAATGAAACTTTACAGTTTTCAAATTTAATATTTCTTTTATCAGTTTTCCTAATTCGTAACGATCATAATACTGTCCGTCAGAAAGGTTATAGGTGTTTCGATGATCTTTTGTGTGTAATGCTGAAATGGCGGCTTTAGCAACATCGGTAACATAAATAAAGCTGAATTTTTGCTCCATATTACCAATATATGGTTCTATACCTTTTGCCACCTGTTTGAAAAAAATAAAAATATCCTTATCCCTCGGGCCATATACTCCGGTTGGCCGCAGAATATTATAATTTAACGACGAATAAGCTTTTAAATTTTCCTCGGCTAATAACTTACTTTTTCCGTATGCTGTTACAGGTGCAGGGATGGTATGCTCTGTTATTGTTCCGTCTAACGTATGAAGCGGGCCAACGGCTGCCAAACTACTGATAAGTACTATTTTTTTTAATGGATGGTTATTTTTCAGTGCAGCGGCGGCGATATTATTGGTATAACCTGCATTTACCTGATTATATTCCTCTGCTGATTTTGCCCTTGTAACACCGGCCGCATGAATAATATAATCATATTGGTTTTCGTAAAACTCAGCAGCCAGCAAATCAACATTGCTAAAATCGGGATAAGCATATTTAATATCAAGGTGTTTTAAATGGTCTATATTGCTGCTTTTTCTAACAGCCGCATAAACTTCCAGATCATTTTTGAGTGCTTCCTGTATTAAATGGTATCCTACAAATCCGCTGGCACCGGTTATTAAAACCCGCTCCTTCATATTGCCTTTTCGTAAATCCTGTATTTTTTATACGGATCTCCTTTAATAGCTATAATAGCTTCATTTATGAGCGTATTGTTCTCCAGCGTCCAGCCTGCTTCTGCATGTTTATACCCTTTTTTCTGATATTCTTTAATAATAGTACCATATAAACAAGCCTCTATACCCATTTTACGGTAGCCATCAACAACACCGAGCGCATAAATGCGCAAGCTTTTTACTTTGCTTTTGTTTATCAGAATTTTAAAGATACCCGTGGGCAATAAACGGCCTTTTTTTACTTTTTGCAACACTTCGTTAAAGTTTGGCAGTGCTAATCCGAAGGCTACTATTTTGCCATTTTGCTCGGCAACCAGCGCAAAGTCCGGATCAAGTATTAACTTAAGATCCTTGGCCAAATAATCAAATTCATCATCAGTTAACGGTACAAACCCCGTATTTTGATCCCATGCTGAATTGTAAACCTCTCTTAACTTAGCTGTTTCTTCTTTAAAGTTTTTCAGGTTAACTTTTCGGATAACGATATTATTGCGCTTTAAGCGTTCTTGTAATGCGTTTAATAGCCTAACTGATTTGTCATCATAGCCGCTGCCTACCCAATGCCAGGCAATTAAATCTACCTGTTTTTCAAACCCGGCCTTTTCAATTAAACCGGCATAGTATGGATAATTATAGGTTTGCAATAAAAATGGCGAACTGTCAAACCCTTGTATCAACAAACCACAAGCCTCGTTGGTTGAAAAGTTAACAGGGCCAATAAGTTTTTGATCAACGCCTTTGTTTTTCACCCATTGGGCAGCTGCAGCAAAAAGCAAATCGGCAGTTTCCTGATCATCTATACAATCAAAAAATCCCCAGAAACCATCATTACGATGGTTATAAGCGTTGTGATTGTTATTTAAGATACCGGCTATACGGCCCACAATTTTATCGCTATCATAAGCTAAAAAGCACTGTAACGATGAGTGTTTGTGAAATGGATGCGTTGTTAATAAGTCGCGTTGGGCAATAAACAACTCCGGTACGTAGTAAGGGTCGTTTTTGTAAAGTTCGTGCGGAAAATCAATAAATGCAGTAAGTTCCCTTTTTGAATTAACCGGTACTATTTTTTTCATTTAAATGATTAGAATATATAATGATCTATTATAACATAAAAAACAATGACAGGCATTTAGACTGTCATTGTTTCTTGTTTATTAAATTTTAGCCAGTTTATGGCGAAAAATTGGTTTATATTTTTTCTTTGATTGACGTTACGCCAACTTCTTTAAACGCTTTTGCAATTTTCTCAACAGCCTCATCAATCTGATCGAATGTGTGCGTAGCCATTAATGAAAAACGTAACAAAGAAGAATCGGAAGGAACCGCCGGAGACACCACAGGGTTAACAAATATACCTTCATTTTGAAGATGTTTTGTTACAAGGAATGTCTTTTGATTATCCCGAACGTAAATCGGCAGAATAGGGCTCTCAGTAGGGCCAAGGTCGAAACCTTCCTCTAAAAGCAGTTTCATTGCATAATTGGTGTTATCCCAAAGTTTTGCAATACGTTCAGGCTCTGATTCAATAATATCTAATGCTGCAATAACACTCGCAACCGAACCCGGCGTCATACTAGCGCTAAACATCAATGCACGCGCACGGTGTTTTAAATAATCAATAGTCTCTGCATCAGAAGCAATAAAACCACCTAACGAAGCTAATGATTTGCTGAAAGTTCCCATTATCAGGTCAACATCATCAGTTAAATTAAAGTGCGATGCTGTTCCGGCACCTTTATGACCGATTACACCCAAACTGTGCGCATCATCAACCATAATATTAGCACCAAACTGATCTGCTATCTGAACAATTTCAGGTAATTTAACAATATCACCCTCCATACTGAATATACCATCAACAGCAATTAACTTAACTGCTTCTTCCGGCAGGATGCTCAGCTTGCGCTGAAGATCTTCCATATCATTATGGGCGTATTTAATGACCTTTGAAAATGAAAGACGGCTGCCATCAATTAATGAAGCATGATCATATTCATCTAATATTAAATAGTCATTACGACCTGTTATGCTTGATAAAACACCAAGATTAACCTGAAAGCCTGTACTAAAGAGCACGGCAGCTTCTTTTCCAACGTATTTTGCAAGCCTGTTTTCTAATTCAATATGAATATCAAGCGTTCCGTTTAGAAATCTTGATCCGGCACAACCTGTACCGTACTTATCTATTGCTTTTTTAGACGCTTCTTTTATTTTAGGATGGTTTGTTAATCCCAAATACGAATTAGAACCAAACATTAATACACGCTTGTGATCGATAATAACTTCTGTATCCTGCCCAGACTCTATTGGCCTGAAATAAGGATATAGCCCAGCTTCCCGGATGATATTTGCATCCTGAAATTGCGCTATTTTCTCATGTAACTTTTTAACCATGTATTAACCCAGCTTAAATTTTTTGTAAAAATACCATGAATTAGGTTATAACTTATTATTTAGTAAGTAATTTTTTTTGAACAACCTTAATTGCAATTGTGTTCCCATCCGGCAAATTAATTAAATTTTTTATTTATTTAATGACACAATTTTTCATTTTTTTGTAAAACGCCTGAAAAACAGGCTGATTGATGTTTTTTTTGACATTGAACAGTAAAAATTTAATTGTTGATAAATATTACTGCTTTAAAATTTACATATTCGTTTATCTCCATAAATTTATAAAAATCTGATAATACATTTAATTGTTAACTATGCTTATTTAGATTATTATATTTACAATATATGAAAAAACCTTGCCGCTCACTGTTTTTTATTTTAACATTAACTTTACCTGGCGTTCTTTTTGCGCAGGAAAAAACAGATACTGTTGTTACTTTAAAACAATGCGTTGATTTCGCCCTAAAAAATCAGCCTGCTGTAAAACAAGCGTCAATTGATCAGGAAATTAACGAAAAAGATATTCGCATAGGGCTTTCTGCCTGGTTACCTCAAATTAACACCAGCGGCGTTTATCAACATTATTTCAAAGGAAATCCAGCTGCCGTAGCTTCTGATCCTGCGCTTGCCGCATCGGGTGTAAATATAAACGAATATTCTGCATTGAGTTTACAGGCCAGTCAGGTTATTTACAATAATGACGTTTTACAAGCGGCAAAAGCAGCAAAATACTCCCGGCTATATTATCAGCAAAACACCTTAAGCAGCCAGATAAATGTAGTTTCTGATGTTAGCAAGGCGTTTTTTGATGTATTGCTTTCGCAAAAAGATCTGGATATTTTAAATGAAGATATTGTGAGGCTGCAACGAAGTTTAAAAGATGCCTATAACAGGTATCAGGCTGGTTTGGTTGATAAAACAGATTACAAACAGGCTACTATATCACTCAATAACTCACTTGCCATACGCAAACAAACATCCGAAGCGATAAATAGCAAAATGGCTTATCTTAAACAAATTATGGGTTTATCGCGCGACCATAATTTAAAACTCACTTATGATTCCAACCATTATGTGCAGGAGGCCAGTATTGATACCAATCAAACATTGGATGTTAATAACCGCATAGAATACCGTTTGTTGCAAACACAAAAGAATTTGGAGAATGTAAATGTTAATTACTACAAATGGGGATTCTTACCCTCGTTATCAGCAAATGGCGAATATGATCTTTATTATTTAAGCAATAGGTTCTCGACCTTGTATAACAATTCAATTCCCAGTTTATTTGCCGGGCTTACCTTAAACTTACCCATTTTTACGGGTACCAAGCGTCTTCAAAACTTAAGCAAGGCTCATTTAGAAGTAGAGCGAACCGATCTCGATATTGAAAATACAAAAAACACTATTAATACAGAATATGTGCAGGCGCTGGCCGGCTATAAAAGCAATTACACCAACTGGATACTGATTAAGCAAAACGTTGATCTGGCCAAAGATGTTTACAAGGTGGTTAGCCTGCAATACCGGGAGGGTATTAAAACCTATCTGGATGTTATTGTGGCGCAATCAGATCTTCAAACTGCAGAACTAAATTATTATAACGCGCTGTTCCAGCTATTATCCAGCAAAATAGACCTCGAAAAATCACTCGGCACTCTTAATGTTCAATAATGTTGCATATGAAAACAAGAAATATACTTTTATCAGGATCGCTCGCCATGTTGGTATGGACTTCGTGTCATACCAAAACAAAACAAAATGCAGCCTTGCCGCCAACTCCGGTAAATGTTACCACAGCAAAAACAGCCGAAGCAGTGTATTATGATCAATACCAGGGCACCGTTGTTGCATTAAACTATGTTGAATTGCGGAGTGAGGTTTCTGGCTATATTACCGGTATATTTTTTAAGGAGGGTGACGTTGTTCAAAAAGGAAAAGAGCTATATGAAATAGATCGCCGCAAATATGAGGCTGCTTATCAACAGGCAGAAGCTAATTTACAAAGCGCTAATGCCAATTTGGTGAAAGCACAAAAAGATATTGACCGTTATACCATGCTGCTTAAAAATGATGCGGTTGCCCGGCAAACGGTTGATCAGGCACAGGCAGCTTATGAAACAAGCAAGGGAGATGTAGCCGTTGCCAAAGCCGGGGTATTATCCGCCAAAACAGATTTATCCTATTCTATTATCAGTGCGCCTTTTACCGGCAGAATTGGCATATCTCAGGTTAAGCTTGGCGCTCAAATTTCACCGGGTACAACTTTATTAAATACTTTATCAAGTGAACATCCCATTGGTGTTGATGTGGTAATAAACGAACAGGATATCGCTCGTTTTTATGCTTTGAAAAAATCAAACAGCGATTCAACCTTTAAGCTTACCTTATCAGATGCAACCACTTACAATAAACCGGGGCAGGTTTTAGCAATTGACAGGGGAGTTGCCAGTGGCACAGGTACTATTAAAGTAAGAATACAATTCCCTAATGAAGATGATGTGTTAAAAGATGGGATGAGCTGTGTTTTAAATGTATTGAACGGCGCATCGGGCAATCGGGTGCAAATCCCATACAAAGCAGTTAGTGAGCAAATGGGTGAGTTTTTTGTTTTTGTATCGCAGGATACTATTGCCAGGCAGCACAAAGTAAAATTAGGCCCGCGTATAGGCAGCGATGTGGTAATACTATCGGGCATTGAAGCCGGCGACAAGATAGTTACCGAAGGCTTCCAGCGATTAAAAGACGGCGGCAAAATAACACTGGGTATTCCGGCACAGCAGGGGTCGGGGCCGGCAGGAGGTAAAACTGCCAAATAATAAATAGAAAACTATAAAGACAGCACAATTTTTCTTCTAAAAATAAAAAGATGATCGCAGATACTTTTATACGAAGACCGGTTACAGCAATTGTTATATCGATAGTGATTGTAGTTGTTGGTATTTTATCAATATTAAGCCTGCCGATTGGCCAATACCCTGAAATTACACCGCCAACCGTACAAATTACAGGTACCTATAGCGGTGCGGATGCGGTAACTGTTGAGCAAACGGTAGCCACACCCATTGAAGTGCAGGTTAATGGCACGCCTGGTATGACCTATCTGCAAAGTAACAGTACCAGCAATGGTCAAATGACCATGACCGCCAATTTTGAAGTGGGTACTGATATTAATATAGCCGCACTGGATGTTCAGAACAGGGTGGGTATCGCCACGCCATCATTACCGCAGGATGTACAACGTTTAGGATTGATAACCAGGAAACGTAACCCCAGTATATTGATGCTGGTGGCTATGTTTGCGCCTAAAGGAACACATGATGTTACCTTTATGGATAACTACACCAATATTTTTGTAAAAGACGCACTTACCCGTACCAAGGGGGTGGGTGATGTTTTTACCCGTGCCGATGATTTTAGTATGCGTATCTGGCTTAAGCCCGATAAGCTTGCTGCTTTGGGTATGACAGCTGCCGATGTACTTGCCGCATTAACTGAGCAAAATGCACAGGTTGCCGCCGGTGTAGTAGGGGTACCGCCGCAAGAAAAAGCACAACCCTTTGAATATACCGTATTAGTACAGGGCAGACTTTCCAAACCCGAAGAATTTGCAGATATTATTGTAAAAACTACGCCCGGAAATGGCGCTGTTGTCCATTTAAAAGATGTTGCCCGCGTTGAGTTAGGTAAATTTAATTATTCAGGTAACTCCTTCGTTGATGGTCGCCGGGCTTCTTATTTGTTAGTTTACCAGGCACCTAACAGTAATGCACTTCAAACTGCTGATAACGTTTATGCCACAATGGAGCAGCTTAAAAAATCATTCCCAACCGATGTTGATTATGTGGTGCCGTTTGAATCAATAACCGTAGTTAAAGTTTCTGTTGCTGAAGTTATTCAAACATTAGTTATTGCCCTGGTATTGGTTATTGTGGTGGTATTTTTGTTTTTACAAAGCTGGCGTACAACATTAATCCCTGTATTGGCTATTCCTGTGTCCATTATTGGTACTTTTATATTTTTTATACCACTGCATTTTACCATTAATACCCTCACCTTATTTGGATTTGTGCTGGCCATTGGTATAGTGGTAGATGATGCCATTGTAGTGGTTGAAGCGGTGCAGCATTATATGGACGAGGAGGGGATGTCGCCTAAAGAGGCTACGTCACATGCTATGGCTGATATATCGGCACCGGTAATTGCCATTGCATTAATTCTCGCCGCGGTATTCGTACCGGTTGGTTTTATTCCGGGCATTGTGGGACGACTTTATCAGCAATTTGCTATAACCATTGCTATTTCTGTGTTGATATCGGCTTTTGTTGCGCTTTCACTGACACCGGCACTTTGTACGCTTATTTTAAAGCCGCATAAGCTGGATGAAAAATCAAAAGGGCTGGATAAGTTGTTTTATAAGTTTAACGAATGGTTTGGCCGTGTAACGAACAGGTATCGTAACGGTGTTGATAAGAGTATCAAAAATTCAAAGTTTATTGTAATTATACTGGTGTGTATTATTGCAGCCACGGTTATGCTCTTCAAAAATAAGCCTACCGGATTTATCCCGTTGGAGGATGATGGACGTATCTATATCACCTTTGATTTGCCCGAGGCTTCATCAACCCAAAGAACCGTAGCTGTTCTGCATCAAATGATGAGCACACTTGATAGCGTGCCCCAGATATTGCATTATGCAGCACTTGGCGGGTTAAATGCTGTAAGCTTTGCAAGTAAATCAAACAGTGCAACCATATTTGTTCAGCTAAAACCATGGGATCAGCGGGAAGATAAAAAAGATCAGATAACGGCTATAATTGCTAATCTGCAAAAAAAGCTGGCTCGCTTTAAGGAGGCAAGCGTGGTGGTTATTCAACCGCCGGCTATACCCGGTTTAGGCAGTACTGGTGGTTTCTCCTTCATTTTGGAAGAAAAAGAAGCAGGCGGAGATATTAAAACATTTGAAAAAACATTGCGAAACTTTTTAGGTGAGGTTAATAAAAGACCCGAAATATCCAGGGCTTTTTCTTTCTTCACTGCAAGTACGCCTGCATACCAATTAACGATTGACAGAGAAAAAGCAAAGAAATTGGGGGTTTCAGTAGCTGACATCAATGCTGCCCTGCAAACCTATATGGGTAGCACCTATGTAAACGATCTTACGCTGTATGGACGAACGTTTCACGTTTTGGCCCAGGCCGATACTAATTACCGAACGAATATTCAGAATATAGGGCAGTATTTTGTACGCAATCAATCGGGCGTGATGGTTCCGCTGAGTACTTTAACCTCTTATAAAGTAATTGAAAATGCACCGCTGATATCGCACTACAATTTATTCCGGTCTGCCGAAATTGATGGTGGTTCAGCGCCGGGTTATAGCAGCGGAGATGCTTTAACAGCTTTAAAAGATGTGGCTGATAAAACCCTGCCACAAGGCTATGGGTACGAGTTCTCCGGCTTAAGCCGCGAGGAATTGCTATCTGGATCAAGTACGGTATACATATTTATGCTCTCTATCGGATTTGTATTTTTATTCCTGGCGGCATTATATGAAAGCTGGTCTGTTCCGTTTTCAGTCCTTTTAGCGGTTCCGTTGGGTGCATTTGGCGCAATTTTATTCCTGACTTTTCAAAAAAGTATAGCTGATAATATTTATGCGCAGATAGGCTTAATAACGCTGATTGGGTTGGCCGCCAAAAACGCCATCCTGATAGTTGAATTTGCCAAAGAACGCGTCGATCGGGGAATGCCTTTAGAGACCGCTGTGCTGGAAGCTGTACGCTTACGTTTAAGACCAATATTAATGACCTCGCTGGCGTTTATATTTGGCGTGTTGCCGCTTGTATTTGCATCTGGCGCAGGAGCCCAGGCACGACAGACGATTGGCTGGACGGTATTTGGCGGTATGCTCGCGGCAACATCATTGGCTATATTTATTGTACCGGTATTATTTTATATGATAACCCGGTTTGCATACGGCAAAGAAAAACTTGCCGAGTTAAATAAAAACTATAAACCCGATCCCGGGCATGGTGATCCGGTTGAATAAACAAAAAGCTCCTGGACAACAGGAGCTTTTTGTTTTACTTCCTTTTTATTCAGCGTTTTTATATTAGCTTATCGTTCGAAAACCTGTGTTTGCCCTTTTTTGTAGGCATAAAATTAAGGTTGAGGTTATAAAAATTAATCAATTGAATAATTTTTTTCTGTTTTTATTATATGTCGATTACTTCTTGATGATATTTTTAAAATCACCCAAAAATCACCTGATAATCAGTTATTAAAGCCACTTGTAAATATTAACAAAAGTTTATAACGCCTTCCTTTTAATGTTTCAAATCGGTTTTCTCCATTCTGCAAAGCCATCAATGGCAAAGTATTTGCAAAACGGACTGTGTTTAATACAATACTATTATTCACTTAACGAAAACACAACGATGAAAAACACGCTTAAATTTTTAGCTACAGCAGCAACTGCTACAGCTATATTCTTTTCGACTACTAATGTGAAAGCCCAAACAATAACACCTGATAAATTAAGATTTGGAGTAGGCGTTGAAGGCGGTTTAGCGACAGGAAGCGCCCATGACTTTTCAAATGCCGAATTGGGCGGTACCGCCAGGTTACAATACGGCTTATCAAACAATTTTGCCATTACATTAACATCCGGCTATTATAATTTCTTTGGGAAGGATGAACCTGGAACCAATGTTAAATACCAATCATTAGGTATGGTTCCTATTAAGGCGGGTATTAAGTATTTCTACACCTCAAATTTATACCTGGGTGCTGAAGTGGGTGCCGGCATTGAAACTAAAACGTTTTTACCACAGGGAATAGACGAAAACTTTGTTAATAAAGATACCAAGCTTATTTTATCTCCGGCATTGGGTTACGCAACCAAGCATTGGGATGTAGGCGTACGTTATGAAAACTATTCGGGCCAAAGCAATAACTATGGGTTAGTTGCCTTACGTTTGGCTTATGGGTTTGGGATATAGTGATTAGAGATTAGTTGAATTTGGATTTTTAAAAAAAAACTTCCGAAGTTTTAAAAACTTCGGAAGTTTAATTGCGCAGTTTAAGCCGGGTAAAAACTAATCTCCGATCACTAACCTCCAATCTCTTAAACTAATTTTCCTAAAGCTTCTTTAATGCGTCTTACAGCTTCAATCAATGTATCCTCAGCAGCAGCGTAAGAGATACGGATTGATTTTTTATCACCGAAAGAATCGCCACCTACGGTAGCAACATGAGCTTCTTCCAGTAAATAAATGCTCAATTCATCAGCATCATTAATTACCTTTCCATTAAAGCTTTTGCCAAAGAACGAAGTAACGTCAGGGAAGAAGTAAAATGCACCTTCGGGAAGGTTCACTTTTACGCCATCAATTTCCTTTAATAATTTGTAAACAATATCACGGCGTTTTTTAAATTCTCCGCGCATTTGCAGAACACTCTCTAAACCACCTTCTAAAGCAGCAACACCAGCTTTCTGGGTGATAGAGCAGGTACCTGATGTAATTTGGCCTTGCATTTTATCGCAGGCAGCGGCAATATCTTTGTTTGATGCAGTATAACCAATTCTCCAGCCAGTCATAGCAAAAGCTTTAGAAAAGCCGTTGATAATAATTACACGATCTTTAATGACATCAAACTGCGCGATAGATTCATGCTTATCAACAAAGTTGATATGTTCATAAATCTCATCAGATAAGATATAGATATGCGGATGTTTTTCAAATACTTTAGCCAGGCCTTCTAACTCGCTTTTGCTATAAACACTTCCTGTAGGGTTACAAGGAGATGAAAACATAAACAATTTAGTTTTAGGCGTGATAGCTGCTTCCAGTTGTGCCGGGGTGATTTTAAAATCCTGCTCAACAGGTGCTTCAATAAATACGCTTACACCTTCGGCCAGTTTTACCACTTCAGAGTATGAAACCCAGTAAGGGGTAGGTATAATAACTTCTTCCCCGGGATTAACCAGACATAATACAGCATTAGCTATCGCCTGTTTAGCACCAGTTGAAACAACAATCTGGCTGAAATCATAATCAAGGCCATTTTCAGTTTTCAATTTTACGGCAACTGCTTTTCTCAGGTCAGGATAACCTGATACAGGAGTATAATAAGTAAAATTCTTATCCATCGCCTGCTTGGCGGCTTCCTTTATATGCTCAGGTGTATGAAAATCAGGTTCGCCAAAACTAAGGCTGATCACATCAACGCCTTTAGCGGCAAGTTCGCGGCCCAATTTGGCCATCTTGATTGTTGCGGATTCTGACAGGTTATTGATCCTGTTACTTAATGCAGTCATATAATTTTTTGTTATTGCGGCAAATATAGAAAAGTCAAAAGTCTTAG
>Ga0206982_1061_pt2 | contig 37358 bp, 24 predicted proteins | sample Alteio_BWMinCont_18_FD_153493 | JGI IMG/M metagenome (GOLD analysis project Ga0206982, IMG submission 153493) | Enriched cells from forest soil in Barre Woods Harvard Forest LTER site, Petersham, Massachusetts, United States -... | ecosystem: Environmental > Terrestrial > Soil > Temperate forest >... | reverse complement strand
CAGGTTTTGAATGGCGGTTTGCAGGCCGCAAAAAATGCCGGCATTCCGCTAAGTACAGACGATTATACCTCTAATGCTGTTGCTCCATACCCTGCTCACAACTATAAAGGAACTGTTGCTATTGAGGAGGCAGGAGCCGCTGCGCAAAGTGAAGACCAGGTTGTTATTGATGTGCGCGAAACGCCCAGATATTTGGGCCAAACAGAGCTCATTGATTTAATTGCCGGCCATATTCCCGGCGCCATTAACCTGCCCTATATTTTAAATCTGGATGGCGATGGAAAATATTTAATGCCTGATGCATTGCGCAAAGCCTATGACGAGGCAATTGGAAATACACCTTATGAAAAAGTAATAGTACATTGTGGTTCGGGTGTTACGGCTTGCCATACCCTTTTGGGGATGGCTTATGCAGGCATTGAAGGGCCTAAATTATATGTAGGATCATGGAGCGAGTGGTCGAGAAAAGAGCTGCCCATAGCAACCAACGAAAAATAACACGATACATTGCTATGGAGAAAATTATTATCAGGAAGGCAATCCCCGCTGACTTGCCTGTTTTACTTGAATTTGAGCAAGGTATTATTACAGCAGAACGCCCGTTTGACTGCACGTTGAAAGACGGTGAGATTCATTATTATGATATTGCCGCCATGATTATTGCCGATGATGTAGGGGTTTTGGTTGCCGAGTTAAACAATGAACTAATAGGCAGCGGATATGCGCGTATTGAAAACTCAAAAGTTTATTTAAAACACCCTAAACACGCTTATTTAGGTTTTATGTATGTGAAACCGGAACACCGCGGCAAAGGAGTAAACAAAATGATTCTGGATGGCTTAACCCTATGGAGTAAACAGCAGGGAATAACCGAGCTACGCCTGGACGTTTATGACGAAAATGAACCGGCTGTAAAGGCTTACGAAAAGGCTGGATTTTCAAAACATTTGGACTTAATGCGAAAAGGGATTGCTGATTGATGTTACGCCTACAACATTAAATAAAACTAAAGCAACTTTAATATCGTAAGCTATTGTGTGAAAACCTATCTGTTAAAAACTGAGCAGGCCATTCCGATAAGTTTGGAAGAGGCATGGGGCTTTTTTTCGTCGCCCTTAAATCTATCAAAGATAACTCCTGCGGAAATGAATCTGGTGGTAACTTCTGATTATGGTGCCGACACCAAAATATATGCAGGGATGATTATCACTTACATTGTTTCGCCTGTTTTAGGTATTAAAATGAACTGGATGACGGAAATAACCCACGTAAAGGAAGGCGAATACTTTGTTGATGAACAACGTTTTGGACCTTATGCTTTATGGCACCATCAGCATCACTTTAAAACAATAAAAGGAGGCGTACTGATGACTGATATTTTGAACTATGCCATCCCTTATAGCATAATAGGCAGGTTCGCCAACACCATTTTTGTTAATGAACAATTAAAACAGATCTTCAGCTATCGCGAAAAAGCAATTAAGAAATTGTTTGGAGAATTTTAATTGAAAAAGCTAAAAGCAGAGAGCTAAAAGCTAAAAGACTAAAGCACTTTTTGTGCGCCTTAGTCTTTCCATTTTAAGTTTTTTCAAGCTTTTGGCTTTGGTCTTTTTGCTTTAAGCTTAAGCCTTCTGGCCTTTTTAGCTTTTAGCTTTGGTCTTTCTGCTTTCTGCTCCCCTACCTGTAATCCAGTCTGTAAATAAATGCAAGCGAAAAGATAGTACCGTCACTGGTATTATTGCCTGTTAAAAATTTCCCGCCGGTTGCATATAGCGCTATCTCACGGGTAAAAGAATATCCATAGCTCAACGATGCTTCTATAAAAGAGTAATTTCTATTAGTTTCAGGAATACCCGAAATAAATCGCTTATCATCGCTGAATGAATTTATTCCACTCAGGGATACCGATAACTGATTCTTGAAATCATCGTCGAGTGTCATTCCAAAAGTACCGCTATACCTGTTTTGGATAGGTCCGTTTGTTCCAAAATACTGCCTTACACCGTCAGCTGCATTGAAATAGGTGCTCCTGTTAAACAAAGTTCCAGTGCCCGAAAAGGCAAGTTTTAATTCGGCACCTTCTTCGCCATAACCCAAGCTCGCATTGTTAGAATATAAAGGCGTAACTGCGGTACCCTGCAAAGAGAAATAATAAACAAAATCAATATTTGCCAAATAATATCTTATACCCGTTTCCATATCCGTTAACCCCGATGTTACGGTGTTACGTGGAGCTATGTTCTGCATGTAATTGTTATACACATAAGGCACCGATACAATGGCTGCAAAACGCCTGCTAATACCATATTCGGTATAAAGTGTAACGCCAACAGAAGAGTACTTACCACCATTGGGAAATGGTTTTTTTACACCCGTTGAATCCCATTGTGTAGATGAAAAAAAATAGCTTACCGACGGGGCTATTAATAACCTTCCGGGGCGAACGGGGAAGCCTCCATCAGCAAAAACTATGTTTTTTGAGCTTGTAAAAAGTATCAGGGTTAAAAATAAAAATCGTGTAAAGGTTTTAAATAGGCTCATGATTATATTTATTTTAAAACAGTGCAAACTGATCGCGCATCCACCGGCCTTCGTAAATATTATATTTCTTCCCAATCTCATGTCCAAGATCGCGGAATATTATCATATGTTTTTGGGCCTGTGTAATATTGTTATAAAGAACATATACGTGATTTGGGGGTGCAATATGATCTACCATTCCTAAGCCAACCAAAGTTGGGCATTTGAGGTCAGTAGCGAAGTTTTTAGCGTCAAAGTAATCAAGGCTGCTGTATACCTTATCCATGGTTAATCCCGGCCGGGTATTCACGTACTTATGAATATCATCAATAGGCCAGTCAACTTCGTGCTCTAAATTGCGCACATCGCTTAATATCGGATTTGCTGCCGAACAAAAGTTTATGCGTTTATCAAGAGATGCTAACGCAACCGTCAGATATCCACCCAAACTACCACCTGCTACTATAATATTCTCATGTCTTAGTTCGGGCCTGCTATAAATAAAATCGACAGCGCGTATGCAATCCATTATTGCGCCACGCATAACGTATTTATTCTTGTCTTCAATATTAAGTAAAATATAACTGTCGCGCCTTACATCTATCGCATCCTTACTATTACCTGATCCACGTATATTTAAAGTAAACATAGCAATTTCAGGATCGCTACCCATCATCGGCCCCAGCGCTACCTGATACCCGGGCAGACCCAGCAATACCACGAATTTTTTATTTTTGCTTTTAACTACAGGCTCAGTGAGGTAGCCGCGAACAGTTAGTCCGCCTAACGACTTCATTTCTATCAAAAATACTTTATGATTTTTTTTGTTGGAATCAACCAGTTCAGTCATTTTAAACTCAGGCGGCACATTGTCTAACTCTTTTCTGGTATTTTGCCAAAAGGCTTCAAAATCTGCAGGTTTTGCGTATTGCGATCTGATTTCTTCGGGCTTAATGCCGAAAGCTTTGCGGGTAGTATCATCATAATCTGATACGTTAACCATAAAATTCACTTTATAAAAGCCGGGTTTAGCTACAGGAATATCAAAATTATACGATTCCGAACTTTTGGCTCCTATTTTCACATGTACTGAATCGGTTTTAACTTTTTTACCTGCTTCCGTAGTAACCAGGTATGATACCTTGCCCGTTTGCGGGGTACCTGAGCCATTTTTAACCTCGAAAGTATACGAGGCAGTAGAATTGAATATTCCGTCGCTGCTATGCGGCGTTATAACCGCACTTATTTCGCCTTCTTTATCACCAGCCTGCGCAAATACCTGCTTTGTGCCCGTTATCAGTAACAGCGCACAAAACACAGTTAAAACTTTACTTAAAACGCCTACCATATTAAATCATAAAATTAAGCTTTCGTATCAATATCTTATCATTATCCGCGTGTTTGTTTAATAATGAAATTGGCGGATAATCTGTATTTGTATTTTAGGTATGGCTATTTCCGTGCCGAAATTTATCTTATCATTTTGGATTAATACGAAAATGCAGCCTTTCTGGTTTACTTGTGCCTCAAATTTATGGCTCTGTGATTTGCTGGTTTATTTATAACTATAAATCTACAGCATTAAAAAGAAACTTTTTTAATAATTATATAATATTAAGCATTTCTATTCCTAAGGTATCCGGAATTTTTCCCTTAACCACAAATTCTGAAACATGAAATAATTAAAATTTACCTCATGCGAGGAATTTGGTGCACAAACAAATTCTTTATTGGCACTGCTTATATGGTTAAATAAAGCCATACTGCACCTGGGCGGGCAAAACTGATCAAGTAAGCCAATGCCCATCAATACCGGGCACTTTACCATTTGCGCAAAGTTTTGCGGGTCGTAATAGTCAAACGTCTGGAAAAACTTATCCCATGTAAAACCGGGATGCATGCTGTTGTATTTTCTGAATATTTTAAAAGGAAACACTTGTTTATCATACGAAGCAGACACATTCATATCATCATGAATATCGGCATATAGTGGCACCTGCATTGTTAAAACTTTCACACGATTGTCTAATGCTGCTGTAATCAGCGCCAATGCTCCACCCTGACTGCCTCCTTCAACAAATATTTTTGAGGTATCAATACCCAAATTAGCATGCGAGCATAAAAAATCAAGGCCACGTATACAATCCATATAAACACCGTGGTAAATATATTTTTCTTTGTTCTCGATATTCACCAGGCAATAGTTATCCGTACCCACATTAACTACATCTTTACTATTACCATTGCCGCGTACGTTCAAATCAAAAGCAATAAAATCATCATTGTCCATATTGGGTTTTAATGATACCACATAACCCGGCACACGGTAATGTACAGGGAATTTTTTCCCATCTGTTGGCACCACTAACCAGCCGCGTATCAGCAGGTTACCATACGAATACATTTCAACAGAATAAACCTTTTTTTCGCTGGTTGAAAGCTCAGGATGTTCCAATACACGGTATTTAGGCAACACCTTTTCGAGCTCCACACGGCTTTGTTTCCAAAACTCATCAAAGTCGGCTGGCCTGTGCAGTTGCGAAGTAATATTTTCGGGCGATACGCCAAATACTTTTCTAACCGTATCATCATAATCAGCCGTATTTACCATAAAAGTGATGCGGTAAAAACCGGTCGGCTTTGGCAGAACCTTAATCGTCAACTCTTTGGAAGACCGGCCATGTACAGCCAAATGCATAGTATCAGCAGCTACCTTTTTCCCTTCGTCGGTAGTAACCAGGTAAGAGATGCGGCCGGTTTTATAATCGTGGGTGTTATTAACTACCTGCAGTCTGTATAATACCTCTTGGCTGCTTTTAAATATGGCATTTTTACTTTGGGGCGTGGGTCTTAAAATAATGTCGCCTGTTTCAGCTGTTTCAGTTTCCTGCTGCTGAATGGCTGCGCTGGTTTTTGACGCACAAGCAACGCAAATAAAAAGACTAAAAAATATAAGGTAAAATTTCCTTTTCATACTTATAATTTAAAAACAGCAACAAGCGATCCGCCATAACCTACACCTGTGTTTATACCATAAGGCACGTAAAAGCCACCTATAAAAAGTGAAAAACGGCGTGAAAACTGATGGCCAAAATTCAACTGGGGCTTAAAAAAGGCATAGTCTCTTTCGGCAAAAACATTACTATTAAATGCCTTGTTATCGCTGAATGAACGGAATAACAGCAGATCGATGCTTATTTGATTGTGTTTGGTAACCGGGTAACCATAGGTTACTAAAAAACTGAATTGATTGGGCCCCTGGGTGTCAAAATATCGGCGGTAAGCTAATTCTGTATTGAAATAACCTTTGCCGGGCATACTGCCACAATACATCAGCTTAACTTCGCTGCCATAATCGCCAAGACCTAAGGGAGATGTACCATTGTTGGAGTTATATAACGGCACCACACCCGATACCTGAACCGACAAAAACCTTTTATAATTAAAATTCATGAGGTTATAACTTAGTCCGGCTACCAAATCACCGACACCCTCGTTTATAATAGAATTGCTTTTGCCAAAGGCATTTATCTGATACAAAAAAGGAACACTGGCAATAAAATCAAGGCGGCGCGTTATACCATAACCAACAAAAAGACTGGTTGAATAAGACGAAAACCGTGCACCGGGCTGGCCTTTTACAATATTACCATTAATGTCATAACGGTCTGTTTGGGTATAATATGAAAATGAAGGAACTACAATATCGCGATATTTACCGATTGGAAAACCTGCATAGGTTTTAAAAGGGAGAGTAAAGACAATAAAAATCAATAAGCACAGGGCAACCGTGGCAGTTTGTTTCATTAGGGCATTATGTTCATTTCACAAAGCAGTAGTTAATCAGTTATTCCCTTGGGTCGAGGTTGATACTTGATTAAAAAGTCTGATTTACGGATGTAATGATTTAACGGTTCTTCAATAAGTTTAAATAAAGTTATTGAAACGGCGTTTAATACGATAAAAATGTAAATAAGGTTCAAACTATCATACTCAAATGGCGAATGCCAGTTAACCCCCCATTTGTCGTAAAGTGTAAAAACATAATCATTTAGGTGATTAATACCGCTATGAAAAAGGTTATACATCCAGCCTAAGTGAATTAAGTAAAATATGTATGAACTTTTACCAAGCAATTCAACAAAAGGGTTTGCCAGTATGCCTTTAAGCACAGTAGTTTCGGTAAGCAATCCATAAAAAAAGAAGGCTATAACTATACAAAGAATGTAGTTATTGGTGATGATCCCTATCGGGCTTTCTAATCCCGCTGCCCAGGGTGGTGTTATTGGCTGTAGCGCCATCACTAACACGCAAACAAATATAAATACGAAAGCTGTATAGGTGAAATTAATCTTATTGGTTCGGGTAAAGCCCTTTTTTATAACATATCGCGCCAGCTGTATCCCCACAAAAAATTCAAAGCATCTGCCTAAAAAGGTAAACAGAAACATAAAGGTAAAATTGCCAAAGAAACCATGCCAGTTAACATGGCTAAATATTAACACCAACAAAATACCCAATGATGTGATGATGACCGGCTGGATGTAGAACTTATTATACTTTTTAGCTATAAAGAATATAATGGGAGCCGAAAAGTAAAAACACTCTTCAACTGTAAGTGACCATCCCTGGGCAATGCCTGTATCCCAAAACTGATAAAAGAATCCCCTTAAAAAGGTGATGTTTAAAACCAGCAGCGCGATAGGATTGCCTGTACCCTTAGTGATGCCCTGATCTTTAGTAAAAAAATAATAAACAAAGGCCGATGTGGTAAGCAAAAAATACATAGGGTAAATACGGGCCACCCTGTTTTTAAGATATTGCTTAAACCAATTTTTTGTCAAGTGAAAATTATTGTAATACCGGAATGTGATCAAAAAGCCTGATAAAACAAAGAAAATAGTTACCCCTATGTGGAACTCGCCGAGAAAACGCTGAATGAGGTGTGGAAAATTTTCATCAAAAATATACGAAAAGTGGGATATAAATACCAGGTAAGCTGCCAACGCACGCACCCCGGTTAACGCAGGGATATAATTTTGTAAAGACTTTTGTGACAAAATGGTATCGATTAAAAATTAATTTCTAATATAATTTGTTTAAACCGAAGTTTAAACAAAAAAAGAAGCTATTAGTTAATTAAATCAGATTGTTACATAATTTAACTAAGTAGCCGCAGTTTTAAAGTCAAAATTTAAGCCAACGGGAATTTACAACAATGCTGATCCCTGCACCACGCCCCGCTGCAATATTTTCTGATCGATATAGTATTGTATTTCAGATTTTTTTAGTTTCCAGTTAGGGGCTATCAGTAACTCACGGTCGCTAAGCCCAAAAAGGCGTTGAATCACGATGTCGGGACGCACCAGGGGAAGAAATTCGCAAAGGAAATTGGCATATTCATCCAGCGTAAAAAGCTTAAATGGTTCGCGTTTATATTTCACGCCCATTACCGAGCCTTCAACAATATGAAGGTGATGGAATTTTACAAATTTTATCTGCGGAAAGCGATTAATTTCATCAGCATATTTCAGCATCATTTCGTGCGTTTCCCAGGGAAAGCCGAAAATGGTATGTACACAAATATCAAGCTTACTGTTCTCAACCAGCTTCAGGGCCTTAACCAAATCATCATGACTGCAACCACGGTTTATCTGTGAAAGGGTATCATTATAGATCGATTCCATACCCATTTCCAGGTCCACATCAAAACGGTCGGTATAACTTTCAAGCAAAGCTATTTTTTCGGCATCGATACAATCAGGGCGGGTGCCAACAGAAAGGCCTACAATATCTTCGGTATGGTAGCTTAAAGCTTCATCATACAACATTTTAAGATAATGCGCCGGGGCGTAAGTATTGGTATTGGGCTGAAAGTAGATAATAAATTTATCTGCTTTATTTCCTTTTCGTGCCCGCTCAACACCCTGAATTACCTGCTCACGAACAGACGGGTTGTTGCGCGATACCGATGGTGTAAAAGAATCAACATTACAGTAGGTACAGCCTCCGTAACCTTTGGAGCCATCACGGTTAGGGCAGGTAAAACCGCCGTCAACAATCACCTTAAACACACGTGCCCCATTATACTTCTCTTTAAGCCAGGGGCCGTAATTGTTATAACCTTTTTCCCAAACCGCTGCTGTTGTACCTGTTACCATATTTTTATCTGGCCGCAAAGATACAATTTTTGCTGCGCGATAACGGAAAGTTTAATTAAGCTTCTGTGTCATATCAAAATGATCAATTGACTCATAACCAGTAGGCGGTTTATTAAATGCCGAGTATAAAATATATTTTTTCCCCTCATCAAGCCCGGGCATTAGTTTAATAACAGCTTCTCTTACCTTTAAATTTTCATTTTTCACTTCAGTAGTATCTTTCAAATCAAAATGGGTCATGTAATAAACAACGGGGCAGCTGTAGCCGTCATCAGTATTTTTGTTGTAAATACGCAATATCATAGGCCCAGTAGCCAATTGCCTTAACACTAATGGGTATTGATATTTGGTGTTAACCTCATCGCGTACCTGTGTATAAAATTTTCCAGCATCAACCTCATCCGGATATTGCCAGTAAACACCCGGTTTGAAACAGGTAACCGCCAGCATCGTATTCATTTGAGCAGCCTGAGTTTCCTTTTTCGCATATTGTTCTTTCGCCATATTAAACAGCTCAGGGGCCGTTTTGCCATCAATGGTATAAGGTTCCAATTCCATTTTTACTATTTTCCAGCCATAATTAAGCTTGGCATAAACTAAGCTGAGCATATATTTATTGGCGGATTTTTCGGGAATAAAATAGGCCATGTACATCTCGCGGGCTTCATATGGATAAACCAATGCATAACGGTTTACACTTCCGTCCTTTACACGTACAGTGTCCATGCTGCTATCCCGGTATTTGTGTACTACATAGTATTCATCCAGCAACTTGTATTCATTATCCGTTAAGCGGTTGCTAATCAGCTCCACCTCTCTGTCATTACCCGCATCTATCATATCTTTTGATAAAACCGCCTTTAATCCTTTCGGATCATTGGCTTTCAGGTACTTTAATGCTGTTGTATTTAGTTGATGAAAGTCATCGCGTTTGCCGGAGCTGATCTGGTCGTTTTTCCATTGTCCGGGCGTTACTACGCATGATTGAAAGGCTAAAAAAAGCGCAGAAAAAAGCAATGCTTTAAATTGATTTAGGGTTAGGATTCTCATATATATTTTAATGCCCCTAAGATAAATATAATCTTAAAAGTGAGTACTATCGCTACAAAAAACTTAAAAAAGGATCTGCAAAAAATAGAAAACACTTTATAGCCGATATTATTTTATGGGGCCTCAATTTGTTTTCTTTTAAAGAAGTTTATATTTGAGGATACTTATTACAATGAAAAAAAACCTAATTTATCTTATAACAATATTATTGCTGCCACTTTTCTCCATTGCCCAAAGTAATGATCTATATGTTACAAAAGGGCTTGAGTTATACAATAATAAAGACTACAATGGTGCGCTGGGATATTTCACCAAAGAAATTGAACTAAACCCGAGTAACGCCGAAGCTTATAATTATGAAGGGATTATTAAAGTTCAGCAAGGCGACTTTAAAGCGGCTTTAGAAATTTTCACAAAAGAAATTGCTATAAATTCAAATAATGATATCGCTTATTCAAACAGGGCGTATACTAAAATCAATTTGAATGATTATAAAGGAGCCATTGCCGATTGTGATTACGCCATTTCATTAAACCCAAAAAGCACATTGGCCTATACAAACAGGGGAAACGCAAAAACAAAACTTGGTGATTTTAATAGCGCGCTGGCCGATTATAATAAAATACTTGAATTTGATCCCAATAATTCAAGTGCATTTGTTAATATAGGAAATGTAAAACTTGGCTTGCAAGACTTTAAAGGGGCACTTGAAAACTTAAACCAGGCAATTAAGCTCAACGACAAAATTCCAGAGGCATACCTGGACCGTGGCATTGCTAAGGCTAACCTTAAAGATTATTATAGCGCTATTGATGACTTTGCAAAAGCTATTGAACTAAATCCGCAGGAAGACATGGCGTATTATTACAGGGGCGCTCAAAAAGGAGAGCTTAACAATTACAATGATGCTATAACGGACTTTAGCCAGGCCATAAGTATAAACCCTAAAAATGCAGACGCGTATCAGGCAAGAGCCCGTGCAAATTTTAAGCTCGGTAATTTTGGATCGGCAAACGATGACTTGTCGAAGGCCATTATTTTAAGTCCGGAAAATGCCGAAGTATATTTTCAAATGGCAGAAGTGAAGTTAAACATGAGAGCATACGATGAAGCTATCCAGAATTGCAACAAGGCTGTTAGCCTAAAAAATGATTATGCCGAGGCCTATTTTGACAGAGGGTTGGCAAAATCTTATTTAAGCGATTTTACCGGTGGTATAAATGACTTTAGCCGTGTAATTATCTTAATGCCTAAATTTGAAGAAGCTTATTATTATAGAGCTATCGATAGGATCCAGATTAATCAAAATGCCCTTGCTTTGATTGATCTGGACAAAACAACCGCTATAAATCCCGATTATGTTAATGCTTACTATTATCGCGCCATGGTGTACATGCAAGCGAATAATTGCGCCGCGGCTATCCCTAATCTGGATAAAGCGATTGCCGGTGGCATTAATCTCCCGTATGCTTATTTAATGCGTGGTGCGGCTTATACCAATCTTAAAAACAACACGCCCGCCCTGGCCGATCTTACAAAGGCGATAGAACTAAACTCATCAAATGGCAACGCTTATTTTGAACGGGGACGTGTATATTTTAATATGAATAATAAAGTGGCGGCCAAAGCCGATTGGGTTAAATCAGCCGCTCTGGGTAACAGAGATGCAGCTATGATGCTGAAATATCCACCTACCAAAGTCAAAACCAACCCAACGAATAACTGGGTGGTTTGGAAAAAATAAATTTTTACAGGCTACCGGGAATCTCCGTTTAAGTATTTTCCCGATAGCTTATTTTGTCATCTTCTCCCCCCCAATATTGGCATTATTTGCCGTTGTGCGCAAACATTGTATTGGTTAACTTTATTTATCACTAACCAATATAATATTTAACTATGAGCATAACTAAAACAAACCCGGCCGATAACGAAAGCCCATCTATACATTCAACCCAAATGATCACTCCTTTTTTATGGTTTGATGGTAAGGTGGAAGAGGCGATCAACTTTTACACATCAGTTTTCCCTAATTCTGAAATTATAAACACTCATCGTTTACCCGGCGATGCTCCGGGCGGAATGGGTAAGGTGCTGACAGGCACATTTAAACTCAATGGTGTAGAATTTATGATACTTGATGGTGGCCCTATGTTTAAATTCAATGAGTCCATCTCTTTTTTCGTAAAATGCGAAACCCAGCAGGAAGTTGATCATTTATGGGACTCGCTTACCGCTGATGGTGGGCAAGAAAGCCGTTGCGGCTGGCTGAAAGATAAATATGGTGTATCATGGCAGATAGTGCCAAACGCATTGGGTAAATTAATGGGCGGCCCAGATCCCGTAAAAGCCCAGCAAGTAATGCAGGCCATGCTGCAAATGAGAAAATTGAATATTGCAGAGCTGCACGCGGCATATGACAAATAAAAGCAGCTCCGTTAGGAGCCCGATATTGGAAGAAAAAAACGTCCCCTGTTCTTGCCCCGTAGGGTCAAAACATTTTCGGGATGCTGATCATTCAGGTAATTTGAAAATATAACGTTCGTCATATTCTATTTCAAAATGCTCTAAAAATTGCTGGTATTCTTCCAAAAATGTTTTTTTTCGATGATGTTCCTCTTGATTTAATACATATTCTGTTACCGTTTTCACATGCGAGCGCGAGTACGAAAACGCGCCGTATCCTTCCTGCCATCTGAAAACCGCGGGTGTAAATTGCTTGTCATTAATCCATTGAGATGATTCACTTTTAACAGTACGCATTAAATCAGAAAGAGATTGATTAGGGCGAAACCCGAAAAATAAATGCAAATGATCCGGCATATTATTTATAGCCAATACTTTATGCCCGTGATTCTGAACAATTGACGTGATATATTTTTGTAACTGATCTTTCCATTCCGGTTGAATGAGCGATTGTCGATATTTTACAGCCATCACACATTGAATGTGAATTTGGGTATAGGTATTTGCCATTTTTAATTAACAGGTTTAGACGTGCAATATAAAATTATCAACCCATAATGAAAAACCATTGCCAATATCATAATTAAATTATCATCCGGCTTGTTTCGTACCTACGGTACGGAAATATCTTTTTCGTTTTTTTTCTACCAATATTTGATCCCTATGGGATCAGCCTGTGATTGTCAAATCCCATATCGAACGTGTTTTCCTTTTATAAAAAATGATGTTAATAACAGAGGATGGCCTATTGCCGTTAAACTCCATATCAGAATATAATTTTTGTTTACAAAAATATTTTCCCAACGGCTCCGTTAGGAGCCCAATATTGGTAGAAAAAATATCCCATAGATATCGTGCCCCGTAGGGCCACAACCTATCCCGCATTCCAATAAAGCCATGCTATTTGAAAATACAACGTTTGCCATATTCTATTTCTAAATTCTACCAATATTTGATCCCTGCGGGATCGATCTGGAATCGTCAAAGCCAGCACAGGCATGCCATTTCCATTTATACATTTTTTTAACAGCTCCATTAGGAACTTAATATTGGTAGAAAAAAAGCGCCCCCGCATATTATGCCCTGTAGGGGCAAGACATCATCTACATGCCCGTTATTTAGGCTTTTTCAAGGATATATAACCGGAAAAATACCCCTAAAAAAGATTAGCGAAGTTTTCAACTTCGCTAATCTTTTTTCATCATATAAAGTCTCTCCGCCTATTGGCGGAGGAGATTTAGACGGGACAGTTATACTGTCAATTTCTTATACTTTATCCTTTTAGGCGCTACATCGCCCAAACGTTTTTTGCGGTTCTCTTCGTAGTCCGAATAGTTGCCTTCAAAAAAGTAAACTTGTGAGTTGCCTTCAAATGCCAGTATGTGTGTACATATCCTGTCTAAAAACCAACGGTCGTGACTGATCACAACAGCACAGCCGCCAAAGTTTTCCAGTGCTTCTTCCAAAGCACGTAAGGTATTCACGTCAATATCGTTGGTAGGCTCATCCAGCAACAGTACGTTCGATCCTTTTTTTAGCGTGATGGATAAATGCACCCGGTTACGTTCACCACCTGATAACACACCCACTTTTTTCTGCTGATCGGCACCATTAAAGTTAAAACGCGATACATAAGCCCTTGAGTTGATGGGACGATTACCAACCATTATGGTTTCCAAGCCGCCGGTAACGTTTTCCCAAACAGATTTGTTGGGGTCAAGGTCATCATGCATCTGGTCAACATAACCCAGGGATACGGTTTCGCCGACCCGGAAAGTACCGGCATCAGGCTGATCCTGCCCTGTAATTAAACGGAATAATGTTGTTTTACCGGCGCCGTTGGGGCCGATAATGCCTACTATACCTGCCGGAGGCAACGAGAAACTCAAGTTATCAAACAATAACTTATCGCCATATGATTTACTTACGCCGTTGGCCTCAATCACCACATTACCCAAACGCGGGCCTGGTGGAATAAATAGCTCCAGTTTTTCTTCCCTGTCCTTGGTTTCTTCTGATGCTAACTTATCATAATTGGACAAACGCGCTTTTGATTTAGCATGACGTCCTTTCGGCCCCATCCGCACCCATTCCAGCTCACGTTCCAAAGTTTTCTGGCGTTTACTTTCTGTTTTATCCTCTTGTGCCAATCGTTTCGCTTTCTGATCAAGCCATGAAGAATAATTTCCCTTCCATGGAATACCTTCACCTCTATCCAGCTCCAAAATCCAGCCGGCAACATTATCTAAAAAGTAGCGGTCGTGCGTAACGGCTATTACCGTTCCTTTATATTGTTTAAGGTGTTGCTCCAACCAGTCAATTGATTCAGCATCCAGGTGGTTGGTTGGCTCATCCAGCAATAAAACATCAGGTTCCTGCAACAACAAACGGCATAGTGCCACACGGCGACGTTCACCACCCGACAATACCGATATTTTAGTATCCGGATCAGGGCAGCGCAGAGCATCCATTGCACGTTCCAGCTTAACATCCAGCTCCCAGGCATTTACTGCATCAATTTTATCCTGCAACTCGCCCTGGCGCGCCATCAGCTTATCCATTTTATCGGCATCGCCGTAATATTCTTCCAGCCCGAATTTTTCGTTGATATCTTCGTACTCCTTTAATAAGGATGTAATTTCAGCTACGCCCTCTTCCACCACTTCTTTCACCGTTTTTTCAGGATCAAGCTCTGGCTCCTGGCTCAGGTAACCAACAGTATATCCCGGCGAAAAAACCACCTCACCTATATTCGTTTTATCAATGCCCGCTATTATTTTTAATAATGACGATTTACCGGAGCCATTTAAACCGATAACCCCGATTTTAGCGCCATAAAAAAAAGACAGGTAAATATTTTTTAAAACTGTTTTTTGCGGAGGGTAGACCTTACTAACCCCAGCCATTGAAAATATAATCTTTTCGTCTGCCATCTGGATTTAAAATTAGAGGAGCAAATATCAGTTATTATGTATAATTTATATCAGGTTAAAATATTTTTTTGATTTAAATTCTTATCGCGCTATTTACTTTCTTCTCTATTCAGGCAAACAATTCACAAAGACGTTAAAAGCATAGTTTTCCACCCGTTGCTCTTGTCAAATTTCACTTAAAAAAAGGGTAAAAATACCCACCTATAGTAAAAAATATTGCTTATATCTTTATACTCAAACAGTGATTGCCAGAGCGACTACTAATACTTAACCTTAAAACAAATAGTTATGAAACAGATTATTAACCGGATTGGAGGAATAATAGCCTTTTCCTGCGTCCTCGCCCTTTTTGCTGGCTGTAAAGGTCCTGCGGCCTCAGCTGTTAAAGGAACTTCAATTTCAGACAGCAGCCTTATCGCCTATAAAAACAGCAAGCACTTTTTGTATCTGGGTTTTTTAGTGGCCGATGGTAACGATCCTGTCCCCAGCATCAACCCGGCCAATTCACCGGACAGCGTGGATTTTTTGGAGTTCTTTGCCGGGCGCGATACTACGCAAGCCGATTGGCGCATCGCACAGGCAAAGGGAACCAAAATTGTAGTATGTTATTTCCCTAAATACGCTTATTTTGACGGATCGGTAAATGACCCTGCCACCAAAGTACCCGGATATGTGAACCCGTCGGGTTTTAACCAAAAAGTCCCTAACACCAAAAGCACCTATTATCATTGGGCAAAAAACACCTACGAAAAGGATATTGATACATCCCGGCTTAATGGTATTGATATAGATATCGAATCTGGAACCTTTGGCGGTGAGGTACCGCAATCAAATGGCCCTAATTTTTTAACTGCCGTTGCCCAATATTATGGGCCCAATTGCACCAAGTGTGTGGTTGGTACCGGCGGCAAAAAACCAACATTTTTTTATGATACTGATGGATCAGCCAATGATGCGGCCATGTACACGCCTTATCAAAGCAATTACGATTATGTCGACTTTCAGGCTTATACTACGGGTAACCATGCCTGGTGGGGAGGTGGTACCCAAGGTTTTCCGCCGCTGGTTAAAATGTATGGCTTAAATAAGCTCATTTTTTTGGTTAATGGCGATAGCTTTGTACAGGCCAACGGGGTACAGGTTCCGCCGGGCAGTGATTCAGTTGTAACTGCCTCCTTATATAGTTATGCCAATTGGGTTAAAACAAATAGTGGCTTAGGTATAGGCGCTTACAGAATGAGCCGCGACTACAATCACAACCCGCACTTTGCAGTTACCCGAAATGCTATTCAAATTATGAATCCGGGCAAATAGGCTACCTTCTTGCGTATACCCGGTCAACTACTCCTATCGGTTGATTGGGTATAATTAATTATAAAAATCGTCAACTTTTAACATCATATTTTTCTCCTTTTGCGTATATAAGTTAACAACAATTTAAACGTTAGTGTAACAAGTGTTAGTGCCGTATTGTCATATAATTGACGAATTTGTCTTATATTGTCACATAAACTGCTAAAAGCTTATACTGACACTTAAACTATTACATCATATTTATATCAAAAAGATATAAATTAATGATTTTTTTATAAAAGCCATTGCAATTGTGCGTTTTATTTGCAAAATTGCTAAACAAAGTTTAAGTTTTTAATATCGCATATCATCTCAATGTCTGCTTTATCCTCAACTTAAAAAATTGGCAATAATATTGTTGATAAGTGTAAAACAAGTCGCCCTGATTATTAAAACAAATTAATACTTTAGGGCGTTCATAAATCGGAAGGATATATATGGAAGCTAAATTTTCGCCGCGGGTTAAGGATGTTATTCAGTATAGCAGAGAGGAGGCTTTACGCCTTGGGCATGATTATATTGGCACCGAACACCTATTATTAGGATTGATAAGGGATGGAGATGGCGTTGCTATTAAATTATTGAAGGAATTAACTGTTGACACAGCCAAATTAAGACGCTCTGTTGAAGATGCAGTAAAAGGCACCATTGGCACCAACGTACATATTGGCAGCATCCCGTTAACCAAGCAGGCTGAAAAAGTATTAAAAATCACCTACCTGGAAGCCAAAATTTTTAAAAGCGATGTTATTGGAACCGAGCATTTATTGCTCTCAATTCTTCGTGATGAGGACAATATTGCCTCACAAATATTAATGCAGTTTAACGTGAATTACGAAATTTTTAAAAGCGAAGTAGAATCGCATAAAAATGATGTAACCGACGAAATGCCCGGATCACCAACCGGAGGCGATGATGATTTTAAAGAAGAAGAATCATTCAGCCAGCCTAAAAAGGTATCTGACATTAAATCAAAAACACCGGTACTTGACAACTTTGGCCGCGATTTAACTAAAGCAGCAGAAGATGGTCGTTTAGATCCTATTGTTGGTCGTGAAAAGGAAATTGAAAGAGTATCACAGATTCTCTCACGCCGTAAAAAGAACAACCCTATCTTAATAGGCGAACCGGGTGTGGGTAAATCAGCCATTGCCGAAGGTTTGGCCCTGCGCATTGTTCAGCGTAAAGTATCGCGTGTGTTGTTCAATAAACGCGTGGTTACCCTTGATCTGGCTTCTTTAGTTGCCGGTACAAAATATCGCGGCCAGTTTGAAGAGCGCATGAAAGCGGTAATGAACGAACTGGAAAAATCACCTGATGTAATCTTATTTATCGACGAAATTCATACTATAGTTGGCGCAGGCGGTGCTTCAGGCTCACTTGATGCATCAAATATGTTTAAGCCTGCTTTAGCACGTGGAGAAATCCAATGCATTGGAGCAACTACTTTAGATGAATACCGCCAGTATATTGAAAAAGACGGCGCTTTGGATCGTCGTTTCCAAAAGGTAATGGTTGAACCGGCCACCCCTGATGAAACTATTGAGATACTGAACCGGATAAAAGAAAAATACGAAGAGCACCACGGCGTAACTTATACTCCCGAAGCTATTAATGCCTGCGTTAGTTTAACAACCAGGTATATTACTGATCGTTTTTTACCAGACAAAGCTATTGATGCGCTGGACGAGTCGGGATCACGTGTTCACTTAACCAATATCCATGTGCCACAAAACATATTGGACATTGAGCAAAAGATTGAGCAGATCAAAATTGAAAAAAACAAGGTAGTTCGTAGTCAGAAATATGAGGAAGCCGCCAAATTACGCGATACTGAAAAACACCTGCTCGAAGAGTTGGAACAGGCCAAAGCAATTTGGGAAGCCGAAACAAAATCAAAACGTTACACGGTAACTGAAGATAATGTTGCCGAAGTAGTTTCTATGATGACAGGTATTCCTGTTCAGCGGGTTGGTCAGGCCGACAGTCAGAAATTGCTGAATATGGCCGGAACCGTAGCCAGCAAGATCATAGGCCAGGATGAAGCCATCAAAAAATTGACCCGTGCCATACAACGTACACGTGCAGGATTAAAAGATCCGAAAAAGCCAATTGGCTCATTTATATTCCTCGGCCCTACCGGTGTTGGTAAAACAGAGCTGGCAAAAGAGTTAGCCCGCTTTATGTTTGATACCGAGGATGCGCTGATACAGATTGACATGAGCGAATACATGGAGAAATTCGCCGTATCTCGTTTAGTAGGAGCGCCTCCGGGCTATGTAGGTTATGAAGAAGGTGGGCAACTTACCGAAAAAGTACGCCGCAAACCATATGCAGTAATATTATTGGATGAAATTGAAAAAGCTCACCCCGATGTATTTAACATTTTGTTACAGGTACTTGATGAAGGCCAGTTGACCGATTCATTAGGACGCAAGGTTGATTTTAGAAATACGATCATCATCATGACCTCAAACATTGGGGCACGTCAATTGAAAGATTTTGGCCAGGGTGTTGGTTTTGCTACCAATGCAAAAAACCTGCAGGCCGATACACATTCAAGAGGCGTAATTGAAAACGCATTGAAACGTGCTTTCGCTCCTGAATTTTTGAACCGTATTGATGATGTAATTGTATTTAACTCGTTAGGTAAAGATGAGATATTCAAAATTATTGACATCGAACTGGCTTACTTGTTTAACAGAGTACACCTGTTAGGTTACAAAATTGAATTAACCTTAGCCGCAAAAGAGTTTATTGCCGAAAAAGGTTACGATTCGCAATTTGGAGCACGCCCGTTAAAACGTGCCATTCAGAAATATTTGGAAGATCCGATTGCCGAAGAAATACTAAAAGGTGAATTGACCGAAGGCGATACTATGGAAGTTGATTTTGATAAAGAAACCAACGAAATAAAAATTATCGACAAAAACAAAGGCGAAAACAAAAAGCCGGAAGAAGAAGAGCAAAAATAATCAGCTTCTTTTATAAAAACAAAGCCTGCTATGCCAAAACATAGCAGGCTTTGTTTTTATATGTTCAAACATAAAGTGGATATACAACCAATTTTATGTTTGAATACAAACAAACGAAGGGATTAACCAATAGCTTATTTAAAATAAACAAAGGTTAATAAAACAGTGAAAACACCTTTTTTTAACGTAAAACTACGTATACAAATAGGGTAAAAACACGGTGCTACGGTGAGTTACTAAATATTATTTTTACGGATATTAAAGCTCGGTTAATTAGTTCCGGGATGCACCTAAACCTTATCACCTTGTAAAACCGCACCGAAGAAATTTGGGGCGGTTTTGTAGTTTTAACAGGTTTATCGCAAAACTTATTGCTCTATGACATATCCGGGCAATCAAAATATAATAGCATCAATTCCGCTTTTCTACTTTATCATAAAAACCGCCAAAAGAGTTCATTTTAACACCCTCCTCTCTAAAAAAATCTCCGGGAAAACCTAATTGGATAGCACTTCCTTCATCAAGCTTTTGCAGATGCTCTTTGGTTAGGTTAACATCAACAGTTTTAAGATTATCCTCCAATTGGCTTACTTTGGTGGCCCCAACAATAGGAATAGACGAAAAGCCTTGTTCTCTTGTCCACTGCAAGGCAACATTGCCGGGCGATACACCCAATTCGTCAGCAATACTTATTACTGTTTGGGTAATGTTGGTACTGCACTCATTCAGCCGGTTACTTTCCGGTTTTATCCGGCCTTGCTCTCCCCGAATATATTTACCGGTTAACGCGCCGCCGCCTAAAGGTGCCCAGGGCGTAACTGTCATCCCGAAGTGTTTAGCCATTGGTATGAGCTCTCGCTCGGGCGTGCGGGCTATTAAACTATATTCAACCTGCAATGCTATAAACTGGCTCCAGCCCATTAGTTCGGCAAGGGTGTTCCCTTTAGCCACCATCCATGCCGGTGTATCGCTTATAGCAACATAATTGACTTTTCCCTGCCGTACTAAATCATCTAAGCCACGCAGTACTTCGTCAATCGGTGTTAAATCATCCCAAATGTGCAGGTAAAGTACATCAATAAAATCAGTTTTTAAGCGCTTAAGACTTTCCTCCACGCTGCGCATCATATTTTTGCGGTTATTGCCCGATGCATTAGGGTTAGTAGTATTGTCTTTCAGAGAATATTTAGTAGCCAGCACAAAATAATCACGATCGTGATTTCTCATATATTCGCCTATAATTTTTTCACTGGTGCCCAGCTTATAAACATTGGCGGTATCCAGAAAATTGCCACCGGCTGCAGCAAATGTATCCATAATTTTAAAGCTGGTTTCTTTATCGGCGCCCCAGCCGGCTTCAGTTCCAAAGCCCATTGTACCCAGGCACAATTCAGAAACTTTAAGGCCCGAACGGCCCAATAATTTATATTTCATAAGATGATGTTTTTAACGATAAAAGCTTTTCTCACTTCAAATTTAACCGATTTTCTTTGTTTGATATAGCCTGTAACGAAACAATAATACCGGGCACGGAAATATTACATATCCATAAAAAGCTACAGCAGCGAATTAGCTGCTTCGTTATTACAGCAAAAATTAAAACTCCTTACTTTATAAGCTAATAAATTTAATTTAAACATTATTTGGTAGCTTTAAATATAAATTCCTGTCTATGTTTAAACATCATTATATCTTCCTGTTTTTTTTGTTCACATGCGGCACCGTATATGGCCAAAAGCCCATTACCGAGCCTGGTGCACCTGTAATAGTGAACCAGGATACTGTATTTGAATTTTATACGGGACAGGGCATTTTTACTGCCAAAGAGCGGGCATCTATTATAAGTAAGCGCCTAAAAAAACTTATTACCCAATTAGATTTTAATGCCGATTCATTAGTCTTAAAAAACGACTCCGCCATATCGGCAATCACTTATAAATCTGACCTGGTTTTAGCCATAACTAATAAAGATGCTGCTGCTTCGGAGTTAGACCGGCCACAACTGGCTGCCAATTATCTGGCTATACTTAAAAAGAAATTGAGCAGCACATTTGAAAGCGACAGTATTAAAGAGCAGATCATTAACGTACTCGAAACTATTGCTGTTGTGGCAGTTTTATTAATATTGATATGGGGCGTTAACCGGCTATTCCGTGTGTTCAAGGTAAAATTGCTCAAATCCTGGCAAAGCCGGGTAGCTAAATTGGGTGAAAAAGGCGCGCCTATCGGTTATGCCGACCGCTTATTGCCAATAGTTACCAACCTGCTTCGTGCCGCCAGGGTATTGATTATTATTGTACTGATTTACCTGGCCCTACCGGTAACCTTTTTAATTTTCCCGTGGACAAAACCTATTGCCACACAATTACTTAGTTATGTTATAGATCCGCTTAAAGATATTGTTAAAGCTATTGTTCATTATATACCCAACCTGCTTACCATAACCGTTATTTATTTATGCACCCGGTATCTGATCAAATTAATCAAATTTATTGCTACTGAAATTGAAAGTGGCTCATTTACCATAAATAAATTTTATCCTGATTGGGCCATCCCAACTTATAACATAGTACGCGTATTATTATATGCCTTTATGTTTGTGGTAATTTTCCCTTATTTACCTGGATCTGATTCAAAAATATTTCAGGGTGTTACGGTTTTTTTGGGAGTGCTGTTTTCTTTGGGATCGTCATCGGCAATATCAAATATGGTTGCTGGGTTAGTACTTACTTACATGCGCCCCTTTAAAATTGGCGACAGGGTAAAGGTTGGAGAAATAACGGGAGATGTTATTGAGAAAAACCTGCTTATTACCCGCATACGTACTGTAAAGAACGAGGATATTACCGTTCCTAATTCAACTATACTGGGTGGAGCTACCATAAACTACACCTCGTCGTCACAAAACCTGGGGCTTATTTTGCATACCAGCATTACCATTGGTTATGATGCCCCCTGGAAAACCATACATGAACTGATGATCAACGCTGCATTGGCTACAGAAGGAATATTGCACGAACCAAAGCCCTTTGTTTATCAAACAGATTTAAATGACTTTAACGTAACCTACCAAATAAACGCCTATACAGCACATTCGCACCGGATGTCGTCGTTATATTCATTATTACACCAAAATATTCAGGATAAATTTAATGAGGCGGGCATGGAAATTATGTCACCCCATTTCACATCATTGCGCGATGGCAACTCCATACAAATACCGGACGATTATATAGCAAAAGACTATAAAAAACCGGGCTTTAAAGTTGAAAAAGATGGCGAAATTTAACTGTTTATCCAGCTGAACTTATATTCCAGCATCGGATTTTTCATTCTTTCGGCAACACGTAATAAACGGTTTGGAAGATTCATGATATAGTCACGAGCTTTTTCGCCGGTTTCGTTCAAATCAACAACGTTTTCAATATGCCAGTCTTCAATCAGTTCCTTCAGAATGTCAACGTAGTCAATTGCAGTATAAATACCTAAACGCTGGGCAGCGTCGGTAAAGTGACCAAATGTTTGCCCTATTTTTAAGCCTACTTCACGTAGAAAATGCGCCGGCATAACAATTTTTTTGCGCATCATGTCTTCAAAAGCTACCATAGCTTCGTTAGCATCAACCTCAAATATTTTCTCTATAAAATATTTATATGCCTTGGCGTGGCGAGCTTCGTCGCTGGCTATAACCCCGCACATTTTTGATAGCAGCATGTCGCCATCCTTTTTTGCCTGTGATGCTACACGACGGTGAGAAACATTTGTTGCAAGCTCCTGAAACGAGGTATAGATAAAGTTACGATATGGATCATGCCCTGTACCGATATCAAAACCATCAGCAATAAGATACTGGGTTGATATCTCCATCATTCGCATGTTTACACGGCCCGATAAATAAAGGTATTTATTTAATAAGTCGCCGTGGCGGTTTTCTTCACCAGTCCAGTGACGGGTCCATTGCATCCAGCCACCGTCTTCATCACGTGATACGCCTTGAACCATAGTTAACCATGATTCATAAGTTGGCAGCGCCTCTTCGGTAATGGTATCACCAATTAATACTGCTATTAAATCGTAGGATAAGCCCTGGGCACTTTCCTGCAATTCCTTTATTTCGTTAAAAAACGTTTCGCGGGATGAATCAGGCAAAAAATCAGATGGCTGCCAAATCGTATCGATGGGCTTTAAATATTCATCCTTTTTTTCAAGCATGAATTTTTCAATATGCAACATCACTTCCCGACGCTTTTCTTCAAAAAATATCATAACAATATATTAGGGTGCAAAGGTAGCGATTTATAACAATAATAAACTATCAATTTTGGCCTTTATAACCTATCGCCGCTTTCATACACTCCGGAAGATTGGTAACAGACGGCGTACCGTTAAAAATAGAAAAATTACCGCTGTAATCCCACATCATTCCGGGCATATCCAGTGCCTTAAGCGATTGCCGGACAGCACTGATATATCTGCACCTACTATCCAGATCGGCATATTTATTATAAACGCCATATTCACCGCAAATTACAGGCACATCATACTTCAGGGCCCAGTTCTTTGCTATCATTAACTTATCTTTTATTGATTGTACATTGCCATCTAAATGATATTTATCGTAATTCTTTTCACCGTCAGTATTTTTTGCCCTTTGGTTAATAACTGGAAAATTTTCCGCATTATAAGGAAATGGCACCCCAACTGTGGCCTCCTGATCTCCAGCCCATTCCGCACCCTGATGGGTAAACAAAAAAGGTTCGTAAAAGTGAAAAGTATAGATAACATTTTCATCAGCCAGCCGTACAAAGCGGCTAAGTTCATAAATACTATTGTAATTTGTGGCACCAATTATTAGCGTTCGTTCTTTATCAATTTTTCTGATAGCAGTTACAATGTTATAGGCAGCATCCTTCCAGGTTTGCGGATTTATATGAGGGGGTTCATTATATAACTCAAAAAAAAGGTTATCAGGACTTACATATTGATATCTTTTAGTTATTTTTAACCATAAATTAATAATTTCAGATGTTTCGGTTAAATAGTTAGTGTCATTAAAGGTGCCGTTATGATAATCTATTATTAATTTGAAACCATATAAATTGCATTTTTTAACAATATTGTCAATGTGGGTAAATATTTGCTCAATCGGAGTATGTTGCGCTTCAAAATATTCAAACGCAACCGGAAGCCTTATACTTTTAAATCCAAGTTGTTTCAGCAGCATAAAATCAGCTTTTTTCAAGCCATTTTGGCTTAAAGCGTCTTTGTTCCAGGTCTGTTCGAGCCACGATACGCTTATGCCATTGTCCAAACTTTTGGCTCTTTTAAATGCAACTAAACGGGCAACAGGCGTTGTTGGATTGCTTTTTGCTATATTTAGGCAGGTAAATATTGATAATAGCAGCAATAATTCGTTCAACTTTAATAATTTAAACATGACTATCAAATAATTAACGTAAACAACATGTTAAAATGTGCATAAGTATGTATAACCGCTTTTTATTATTTTCATTTACTTTATAGTGATTAAATTTATAGGTTGCCGAAATCTTATTATAATTTAAGAAAAAGATAATGTTTGTTCAAATAACCAACGAAGAATTTTCAAAAGAGATATCTAAAAAGGCCTGGTACCAGACAAATAATATTATCTGGATGATCTTGTTTACTTATCCTTTAATTTTAATCATCGATATTATTTTTGCCAATTCTATCTGGCTTCAATTTTTCATCGTCCGCGTTATCACTGATATTATAATATTTTCTTTGTATAGCATTTTTCAGCGGAAAAACTACGACTACAGGATACTGCTTCATATTACACTTTTCATGCTTTCCCTTACCTCGGCCATCGAGTGTAATATAGTTGATATTCAAAACCTTAATATTTATTTCTTAGTCTTTTCTGCAATAATACTCTTTTTTAATATGATGGTATTTTGGGAAGCTTTTAATTCCATTATACAAGGTTTAATAGCCTTATTATTGCTTGCCATATTCTTCAAAATTTTCAACCAATATACTATTGATCTGATTATCAGCAATGGCGGTCAGTTCTTTTTCATTATTGTTCTAATTTCCTGCCTTATACCCGGTGCCCGTTATAAAGTGGTTATGCGCGATATACGCTCACAAATATTAATCACCAAATCAAACGAGCAATTAAAAAATCAGAATCATGACATTGCCGAAAAAAACAATATCATTGATGCTCAATATGAGCAATTAAGAAAGCTGGATAATCAAAAAAACAGCTTTATCAATATAGCAGGTCACGACCTTAAGAACCTGGTAGGCTCCATCATCATGAGCAACAATATGCTGAAAGAAGAAGATTATAGGCTTAGCTCTGATCAGCTGGAGCTGATTGGTTATATATCTGAATCATCCGACAAAATACAATACCTGCTAAATAAACTAATGGACGTTAAGGAGATTGAATCGCCGGAGATGAAATTTAACCTGGAAGTTTTTGATATCAATGCTGAGGTGCTACATGTGTTCAGAGGGTTGGTAGAAACAGCACAGATGAAAAATATCCACCTGATTGACAATATATTGAAGCTACCTTTAAATGTTAATCTGGATAAAGTTTTTGCCGGGCAGGTATTTCAAAACCTTTTATCAAATGCTATCAAATTTTCACAAACCAATAATAATATCCGCGTTATAACCAGTTTACAGCGTCAAAAATTTGTGTTTGAGATAATTGACGAGGGTATACCTATTGGCATGGAAGAACTTGATATGATGTTTAATAAACTAAAAACATTGAGCGATGCATCGGAGCATGTTGAAAGCAGGCTCGGGTTAGGCTTATCTATTGCGAAACTAATGACGCAGGAATTAGGTGGCGAAATTATGTATCGCAGCGACGAAACTGGCAATTATTTTAGAGTAGAATTTCACGTAATAAATTAATATTGACAAACCAATGAACAAATTTTTAACCTTATTAGCCCTTGTATTTCTTTTAAGTAAGGCATCATTGGCCCAGAGTATTGTGTCCTTTAAATCACTCGGACACGGTGATGATGCTATTTACGGAATGAGTGGTGCAAGTTCATTTTATGTTAAGATTTCTCCTATGGTTGAAATCAATGGCAGTAAGCTTGTTTTATATTTTGAACCTTCACAGGCGTTAATTAAAGAACACTCTTTTATTAATATTATTTTAAACGACAAACCTGCTTACAGCGCCCGGTTAACAAAAGATTCAATACAAAAGGTTACGTTAAATATAACCCGCGATGATATTTCGCCGGATAAATTCCTAAAAATTCAGGTCAAAACCTTGTTAACCATAAGTGACGATATTTGCCGCGATTTGGATAACCCAGCAATGTGGTTAAAAATAAAAGATTATTCTTATTTATCACTCCAAAGAAGCAAATCGGGAGCTACCGATGTAAACATCAGTAATTGTTTTGAAAGCAAAAGAGCTATTGTTTATCCTGCCGATCCAACGCTGCACGATTTAAAAGCTGTTGCATGGTCTTATGCCCGGCTTAAAAAATCACAAAACAAACCAATATTAGTTTTCCCGGCTAACGAAGTGCCCGATAGTATTAAAAACTATATTGAAGTTGGTAGTCTTGCTACATTACCTCAGGATAAACGTGACCTAATAAAAGTAACTCCCCAGGCCAATGAAGGCATTTTATATCTTTCTAAATCATCTGCTACAATTACAGATACTGTAACGCAAATGGTTAACGAAAAAGGCGTGATGGTTGCACATAAGTCGTTTTCAACTGAAACCGTTCCTGCCGAAATATTATTTGTAAGCGGCGGCGATGATGATGCCGGTTATGAAAAGGCCATTACAGCAATGGGCAATATCAATATCTTAAATTCAACTTTTGGCGATTACCTGTTAATTGATCAGGCTCAAAATACTTATTTTAAAACCGTTGATGAAAACCGTTCAAAGCTAAGTTTGAAACAAGTTGGTGGTTCAAGTGATTTCTTGTCAGGAATTGGCTCTTTAAAAAGCGCTTACAGTTTTAAGAACAGTGATTTTAATTTTACTCCTAAAGAAGTTGAAATCAGGTTTATTGGTACTTACAGCGGTTTAAATCCGGGCGACAGAGGATATTTCAATATTTATTTAAATGGCTTGTTAATTAGCAGCGAAAAATTGGATGCTTCTGGTAAGTTAAATACCTCAGTAACTATTAACCGCTATCAGCATCATAAATACAATACCCTTGAATCTGAATTTAGATTTTTTCCTACAAACGGCGAATGTAAAAATAGCTTCATCAACTTTTTTGGCGAGGTTGATGTAGATAAATCATATCTGGAATCAAAAAATCCTTTCATATCAAGCGATTTGAGCTTTTATCAGTATCCGGAAGCCTTTAATACCGGCAGCACCCGGATCATAGTATCAAAGGATATCGCCAAATATTCAGCCGGCGCAATTGGCGAAATTATTTATGAATTGAATAACAATATCAATTCAAATAACTTCCCTGAATTTGTTTATTCGAGCGATATGCAGCCAGGTGATTTGAAAAAATATAACATTATTGCCCTGCTTGACAAAAGTGATCCGTTGATGAACGAATTCCCTGATGCGCCAATCAAATTCGCCCAAAACTTTCGTTTATATAATACCGACAATAATAAAATAGTTTATTCGCTATCAGATACGGTTTCATCCGGACTGGCACAAATATTTTATGGCCGCAGCAATAACGCAACATTGGTATTAACGGCTACAGGAAACCATCCGTCAGACGCGTTGCTGGCCGCATCAAGATCAATTACCGAGCAATTGTCTACATTATCAAGTAATGTTTGTGTAACTGATGTTAACTCAAACAAATACCTGTTCAATATAAATAAGTCAAGCGGAAACCTTGAATACGTTGATGCTAAAAGCACCCTTACCAAGTTTTGGGATAGCTATAACTTATATATATTGTTAGGCATACTAATATTGATATTACTTTCATTCCTTTTTGTACGTTCGAGGGTTCAAAGGTCACAGGAATTATATAACGACTAAGCAATTAGCTTGATTACATTTCAATTGCTATAGGTAGTAAACTTAGCCAGGTAATATTCCCGGCTAAGTTTACTTAATAAATGTTTTAAACTTTACCGAAATAAAATAAATATGTCAATCCCCGAACTTTTGATTAATGATGGTTTCATATCTCAGCACGATCGGGAAAAAATTGATAATTTATCAAAGAGATCGGGATTGTCGTTTATTAAAATAGCGCTCAATTTTGGTTATATATCCCGCAAAAACTATGAACGGTCGCTAATAAATGCCGGATATGCTTTTAAGGAAATACGGGAACTGCCCTTCGACGCCGAAGTTTTAGATAAAATTGAACTGAAATTTGCCGACCAGCATGTCGCTTTACCCTTGCGCATAGAAAATAACCGGGTAATAACCATAATGGCCGATCCAAGCAATCAGCTGTTTATTGATTACGTTAGGTTTACTTATGATTGCGAGCCCGAAATTATTGTTGCTTCAGATCTGGATATTGTGTGGCTAAGTCACAAATTACTTGGTGGCAAGTACGTAAAATCAGCTGTTTTTGAGCTTTTAAAACGCGATCCAAACAGTTCGGCATTTATTACATTTTCGTCGCCGCAGTTGGTATTCATATTTGCCTTCCTGGCACTTATTGTAATTGGGTTGATGATAAATTTCAAAAATACATCAATCACTATAAATGTATTAATCAGTTCCTTTTTCCTGGTAGCTATTTTGTTCAAACTCTTCCTGGCGCTGGTAGGTTCGCGGTTTGAGCTGCATCAAGCCGTAACGCGTGAGGATTTAAGAGACCTAAAGGAAGAAGATTTACCCATTTACACTATTTTACTTCCTGTTTATAAAGAAGATAAGCTGATTAAAAAACTTATCTGGAACCTGCAGGCACTTGATTATCCGCGCGAAATGCTGGATATTAAATTACTAATTGAGGAAGACGACAGCAAAACTTTAAATGCTGTGCGCAACCTTGATTTCCCCGCCATATTTGAGGTAGTAGTGGTGCCATTTCATATGCCTAAAACAAAACCAAAGGCTTGTAACTATGGGCTTCATTTTGCAAGGGGTAAGTATTTAACTATTTATGATGCTGAAGATATCCCTGATACCGATCAGCTTAAAAAAGTAGTTTCGATGTTTAACCAGTTGCCATCGAATTTTATCTGTATTCAAAGTGCTTTAAATTATTTTAACCGGAACGAGAATTTCCTCACCAGGATGTTTACCCTGGAATATTCGTACTGGTTTGACTATATGTTGCCCGGTTTGGATACACTTGATATTCCCATTCCCTTAGGCGGTACCAGCAATCACTTCAAATTGGAAAACCTGGTTGAATTAGGCGCGTGGGATCCTTTTAATGTAACTGAAGACGCTGACCTTGGGCTACGGGCATATGCAAAGGGCTATAAAATAGCCGTAGTAAACTCAACTACTTACGAGGAAGCTAATAATGAACCTTTTAACTGGATACGCCAGCGTTCCAGGTGGATTAAAGGTTATATGCAAACTTACCTGGTACACATGCGTAACCCGGTTGCCTTATGGCGTAAATTGGGCTGGAAAGGTTTCTTAGGTTTCAACTTCTTTATAGGTGCTACGCCGTTAACATTTTTGGTATACCCTTTTCTACTGGCAATTTTTATTAGCTACCTGGTGTTTGATTTATCAACCATCAGAACTCTATTTCCGGATTGGGTACTGTTTATGTCGATCTTTAACCTGATGGTGGGTAATATATTGATGATTTATATCAATATGATGGCCGTATTTAAAAGGCGCTATTATGAACTGATTTTGTTTTCGATAGCGAACCCGGTTTATTGGTTAATGCATTCAGTAGCTGCCTTTAAAGGATTGTATCAGTTAGTGGTTAAACCTTTTTACTGGGAAAAAACAGAACACGGCTTGAGTAAGGTTAATAGTCCAACAAACGTTGTGAAATGAAAACAAATCCGTCAAAATATCTGCTGCCTATTACCATATTATTGGGAATTTATTACCTGCTACTGGGCATCTATCTGAACAGATTGGGGTTTTTCAGTCAGGAAGGACTTTTTTATATCGAAAAAACCAAGATTGTTGTTGATGGTATTGGCGATAGACTAAAAGTTATGGGCCTAACCGCTCCGATTCTGCCATTTTATGCATCGTTTATTTTTTCGTTTTCAAAAGTAACTGAGTTGTTTGCTCCGGTAATTGCTTCTGCTGTATGTACCACCATTCTCTTTTATATACTCGCAAGTGCTCTATTAAAAAGAATAGAGGATACTTTTTATCTGCTTGTACTACTGGTTATTTTTACGCTCCATCCTGGGATATTATATGCAGCTTGCTCGGGCAAATCGGTGGCTATGGTATTGATATTCTTTTTGCTTTTCTTTTTTAACTTACTTAAATTTTATCGTTCAAATACTACGTTTCACGTTTCTATTGCCAGTATTTGCCTGGTAGTTTTAATATTTTGCGATTATAAGTTTATATGGCTTGCCTTATTCTTCATACCATTAGTATTATCAATAACGGTAAAAACCTTAAACCTGGGCGAACAGGAATCAATATTCAGACTTTTTCAAAGTTTCAATAACCCCTCTTTACGTAGAAAGCTGATAAACAAAACATTCGCTCTTTACGTTATCTTGTTTATTTTACCCCTGGCCTGCGTTATTTGTTATAAATTATTAAACTTAACCCACGCCCAGGATTTAAATTATTTTGACGAAAGCCCTTATGCAACATGGAGAGTTTTAAGTGATAAGCTGAGCTTTGACCAGCTATCAACCAGTGCTATTTATCAACTACCTGAAACATCACTGCTGATATCCGCCAGGATTATACTCTTTTGCCCGCTAATGTTGGTTGCCATTTATCTGTTCAAAAACAGTACATACCAAATGTTAACGCTGTTAACCCCGTTTGCTTTTGTTGAATTCTTACATATTAAATACGAAAAGGTGTTTTTAGCGCATGAGTATTATCTGATATTTCTTGTTCTGTCTTTATTATGTATCGTCTACAGATCTCAAACCATAAAAAACCAACCGGTATTAAAATTAGTAGTAGGAGCTTTAGTACTTGTGCAACTTTATACCGGGTATTTCTTTCTTCAAAACTCTTCCATTTCTGAAGAGCGCGCTTTTAGCACGATTCTGTTTAACGGCGCAGCCGATCCAAAACAAGAGGAAAACAGGGGACTGGCCAATTATTTAAATCATCTGCCTGATGACTCGCATGTGCTGATTGACGATGCTATTGCTTACCCTGTGGTGGCTTTTACCAATAATCTGCATAAATTAACTCTGCCTTATGAAGGCGCGTTTCTGAGTGCTATAGAAGCCCCGGACAAGTATGATAACTATGTGTTATTAGCAACCGATAAAAACGAAGTTACCGGATTTACGGAGCTGAATATTAAATACGTACCTATTATAAAAAATGCCAATAGCGCATTGAAATTAAGGCGAGTATACGAAACTAATGATTGGATACTTTATAAAGTATTTGAGTAATAAATTTGCAGTCTTTCCATTTTTAGCCTTCATTGTCAGATATAGTAGATAGTTCAATTAAAAATGACAGACGAAACATCCTTACCGCTTTCGCGGATGGCAACTATCAACAAACCTTCTTTCTGGGTTTTTATTGGAGCTTGTATATTATTATATATTTATAATAGGGCAAATACGCCAGATACCGACGATAGGACATCTTATTTGTTAAACAACTTGTTTATATGGATAGCAACATTTACCGGCCTGTTCCTGAATCTGATAACCATATCACTAAAGAACAAAAAAGTAAATTATGTTTTCAGCATTATATGCTATGTATTTGAAATAGCTAGTATTGTTTTACTTGCCGTTTTAATATTTATAAAAAGATAAGTTTTTTAAAGCGTCGACGTATGCAACATGTATGCTCATACCTCCCCATGCTGTCCGGCGTTTCCAAACTTCAAACGAACTATGCCTTTTAGTCGGGTCTTACTACAATTGAAACATCAGTACTGCAAATTTCCACACCAAGCCGTTATAAAGAAATATTTGTCATTTCTGTTAGCAAATAGCATTTCACTAAAGCGATTATATCGCCTTGGGCTTTGTTGATTTCGTCCCAACTGGGATGAGGATTTCATCCAAAACGCTGCATTTTTAGCCCATTTTGTCCCAGGTTGGCGCATACTTGGCGTAACTTATTGATTTATAGCCATGGCTGTCCCGGTGGCCCGCGGCGTCTCTTTTTGTGTTGTGTTTCTGTGGGACGGGACGGATGTGGAAGCGGAGAGATTATTCTGCTTGATCAATCAAAAAGGAATAAACGCAAAAGCCCTTAGTTCGTTAAGAACTAAGGGCTTGCTACACCATTAAAGGCGATAAGATTTGGCACCGACCTACTCTCCCACATTTTACTGCAGTACCATCGGCTCTGGCGGGCTTAACTTCTCTGTTCGGAATGGGAAGAGGTGGACACCGCCGATATAGGCACCTGAATTTCTTTTGAGCTGAAAGCTCAAGGCATAAAGCTTAAAGCCTTTTTGCCAATTCATTTATTTGTTTGCTATGAGCTATGCATTCAGCTTTATGCTTTATGCTTTTAGCTCCCTGCTAAACAATGACATATTATTGAAAGAAGTAAGTAATTGAAAAGACAACAGTATCATTTTATTATCTGTCTGTTTGGTGTTTGCAAGTAGCAGGTATTGCTACCTGTTACTTGCCATTTCCATTCACGAAGAAAGCTTCGGGCGATTAGTATTACTCGGCTATGATGTCACCACCTTTATACCTGTAACCTATCAACGTAGTAGTCTGCTACGACCCTCAATGGAAGTCTCATCTCGTGGCTAGTTTCGCACTTAGATGCTTTCAGCGCTTATCTATTCCGAACGTAGCTACTCTGCAATACAGCTGGCGCCATAACAGATTCACCAGTGGTTCGTCCAACCCGGTCCTCTCGTACTAAGGTCAGCCCCACTCAAACTTCCTGCGCCCACAACAGATAGGGACCGAACTGTCTCGCGACGTTCTGAACCCAGCTCGCGTGCCACTTTAATGAGCGAACAGCTCAACCCTTGGGACCTTCTCCAGCCCCAGGATGTGACGAGCCGACATCGAGGTGCCAAACCTCCCCGTCGATATGAGCTCTTGGGGGAGATCAGCCTGTTATCCCCAGCGTACCTTTTATCCTTTGAGCGATGGCCCTTCCATGCAGAACCACCGGATCACTATATCCGTCTTTCGACCCTGCTCGGCTTGTCTGCCTCACAGTCAAGCAAGCTTATGCTATTGCACTCCTCATACGGTTACCAAGCGTATTGAGCTTACCTTTGAAAGCCTCCGTTACCTTTTTGGAGGCGACCACCCCAGTCAAACTACCCGCCAAACAATGTCCTCCGCTGTGCGGAGTTAGACACCAGATACAGAAAGGGTGGTATTTCAACGTTGACTAACTGACTCCTAGCGAAGCCAGATCACAGTCTCCCACCTATCCTACACATCCTGTAGCCGATTTCAATGTTAAGTTGTAGTGAAGGTGCATGGGGTCTTTCCGTCCCGTTGCGGGTAACCGGCGTCTTCACCGATACCACAATTTCACCGAGCTCATGGCTGAGACAGCGCCCAGATCGTTACACCATTCGTGCAGGTCGGAACTTACCCGACAAGGAATTTCGCTACCTTAGGACCGTTATAGTTACGGCCGCCGTTTACTGGGGCTTCGATTCAATGCTTCGAATTGCTCCTAACATCCCCTCTTAACCTTCCAGCACCGGGCAGGTGTCAGGCCATATACGTCATCTTTCGATTTTGCATAGCCATGTGTTTTTGTTAAACAGTCGCCTGGGCCTTTTCACTGCGGCTTCATTGCTGAAGCGCCCCTTCTCCCGAAGTTACAGGGCCATTTTGCCGAGTTCCTTAGCCATGATTCACTCGAGCACCTTAGGATTCTCTCCTCGACTACCTGTGTCGGTTTACGGTACGGGGTTTTATAACCTGAAGCTTAGCAGGTTTTCTTGGAAGTCTGATTACCTGAACTATCACATCCCCCGAAGGTTCTGCGTACTATCTGCTTTCAGCAAACTCTGCGTACTTTACTACAAAGCCTATACCTACGGCATTTAACGAACTATTCCGTCAGTTCGCGTCAGTTTCACTACTCCGTCACTGCATCGCAGTTATAAAACGTACTGGAATATTAACCAGTTGTCCATCGGCTACGCCCTTCGGCTTCACCTTAGGCCCCGACTAACCCTGATCCGATTAGCGTTGATCAGGAAACCTTAGTCTTTCGGTGGGCGGGTTTCTCTCCCGCCTTATCGTTACTTATGCCTACATTTGCTTTTCTACAATCTCCACAGTAACTTACGTATCTGCTTCGCCGACAGTAGAATGCTCCCCTACCAGTTGCATTGCTGCAAATCCATAGCTTCGGTATACCACTTGATGCCCGTTTATTATCCATGCCCGATCGCTCGACTAGTGAGCTGTTACGCACTCTTTAAATGAATGGCTGCTTCCAAGCCAACATCCTAGCTGTCTGTGCAATCGGACCTCGTTAGTTCAACTTAGTGGTAATTTGGGGACCTTAGCTGATGGTCTGGGTTCTTTCCCTCTCGGCCCTGGACCTTAGCACCCAGAGCCTCACTCCAGCGTATATTAAAAAGCATTCGGAGTTTATCTGGATTTGGTAGGATTTGACTCCCCCGCACCCAATTAGTAGCTCTACCTCTTTTTAACTCAACCGCCAGGCTGTTCCTAAAAACATTTCGGGGAGTACGAGCTATTTCCCAGTTTGATTAGCCTTTCACCCCTACCCACAGATCATCCGGAAACTTTTCAACGTTTATCGGTTCGGTCCTCCAGTACCTGTTACGGCACCTTCAACCTGTCCATGGGTAGATCACAAGGTTTCGCGTCTACCTCCCCTGACTATACGCCCTATTCAGACTCGCTTTCGCTTCGGATCCGTGTCTTAAACACTTAACCTTGCCAGGGAAGAGTAACTCGTAGGCTCATTATGCAAAAGGCACGCCGTCACGGTGTTAACCGCTCCGACCGCTTGTAAGTACACGGTTTCAGGTTCTATTTCACTCCCCTGTTCGGGGTTCTTTTCACCTTTCCCTCACGGTACTGGTTCACTATCGGTCTCTCAGGAGTATTTAGCCTTACCGGATGGTGCCGGCAAATTCCCACAAGGCGTCTCCGACCTCGCGGTACTCAGGATACCACTATCCCATTATCCATTACCCGTACGCAACTCTCATGCTCTATGGTCGGCTTTCCCACGCCGTTCCGGTTCTGTTTAATGTTCATGTTGTGGTCCTATAACCCCGGTTATGCCGTAACATAACCGGTTTGGGCTTCTTCCCTTTCGCTCGCCACTACTCAGGAAATCACTGTTGTTTTCTCTTCCTCTGCTTACTTAGATGTTTCAGTTCGGCAGGTTTGCGCATTTATGCAACTATTCTTCAAATAGTTAGGTTTCCCCATTCGGAAATCCACGGATCAATTCATATTTGCTGATCCCCGTGGCTTATCGCAGCTTATCACGTCCTTCATCGCCTCTGAGAGCCAAGGCATCCCCCGTGTACCCTTTCTTACTTTCTTCTACGATACCGCCTTTTGCTCGGTATGTATGCTTTTTTGATTCTTGTTACGTCTGTTGGTTCATTCGTTCATTAGTTCAGTTGTTCATTGGTCTTGCGACTGCTTCACTCCTTTACCTCTTTACTATAAACTTCCAGAGCCTTAACAGTCCTCTATACTGTTGTCTTCTCTTTTTATTTACTTCTTCCAATATGTCAAAGAACGTTACCCCATGTGCATGTACTGAACCGTTTGCATTATATCCTATCCCTTTCAGGAAACGGAGGGTGTGGTGGAGAATAACGGATTCGAACCGTTGACCCCCTGCGTGCAAGGCAGGTGCTCTAGCCAGCTGAGCTAATCCCCCTTAAGATTGAGTTAATTAGTGATCAGTTAATCAGTGATCAGTTCCTTTCTGGTTTACTAATCTCTGGTCTCTAATCCCTAAAACCTCGCAGCATAGCTGCGTGTAGTCCCGAGCAGATTTGAACTGCTGACCCCTACATTATCAGTGTAGTGCTCTAACCAAGCTGAGCTACAGGACTTTATTGATTTCGGATTTTTGATTTACGATTTCGGATTTAGTTTAATCGTAATTCGTAAATCGTAAATCGTAATTTCTTACAATCTCGCCGCCCAGATGTTTAGTGCCACCAATTGGCTTCATCTTTTGGGTTTTTCTTGTGTGTCTTTTTTGTTGATTATAAAAGAAATAGATCATGTAGCTAACAGCTTCTGCTGTTATTACTTGGTGAAGAGTAGAGTTGATGGATACTGCTCCAGAAAGGAGGTATTCCAGCCACACCTTCCGGTACGGCTACCTTGTTACGACTTAGCCCCAGTTACCGGTTTTACCCTAGGACGCTCCTTGCGGTTACGCACTTCAGGCACCCCCAGCTTCCATGGCTTGACGGGCGGTGTGTACAAGGCCCGGGAACGTATTCACCGCAGCATTGCTGATCTGCGATTACTAGCGAATCCAACTTCACGGGGTCGAGTTGCAGACCCCGATCCGAACTGTGATCAGCTTTTTGAGATTGGCATCCTGTTGCCAGGTAGCTGCCCTCTGTACTGACCATTGTAGCACGTGTGTAGCCCCGGACGTAAGGGCCATGATGACTTGACGTCGTCCCCTCCTTCCTCTCTATTTGCATAGGCAGTCTGTTTAGAGTCCCCATCATTACATGCTGGCAACTAAACATAGGGGTTGCGCTCGTTGCGGGACTTAACCCAACACCTCACGGCACGAGCTGACGACAGCCATGCAGCTAATGACATAAAAAATGACTCTAAGAAAGTAG